>OLPD01000499.1_pt1 | contig 29252 bp, 28 predicted proteins | sample 1672111 | NCBI WGS metagenome assembly OLPD01 (sample SAMEA3136646, study PRJEB25190) | human gut metagenome
TGCCAGAAGACTTCGTGTGTCGACATCCACTGTCTATCGTAAGCTTGATCAGTTTACTTTCAAGGAACATTTTGATAAACTCCCAAGGGTTATGTCCTGGGATTAGTTTGGGTTCAAGAAAGGGGAATTGACTTTTGTCGCTCAGAACTATGAGACTAACAAATCTTTAATATATTCTCAGACTCAGAGCTCAATCTGATATTAGCTAACGCTCAACATATTAAGAATGTACCTGGTCGAAAAACAGACATGAAGGATGACGAATGGATTGCACAGCTCGGACGTTGTGGACTTATTGAGCCATCTTATATTCCTAACCCTGAAGTAATGCAGTTACGTTTACTCACTCGTAGGTTACGTTCTTACAAACAACGTCAAACTCAAATAAAGAATAAGATTCATAACCTCTTACAACCTACTAATATCAAACTAACCAGCTATCTTTCTGTTATCTTCTCTAAGACAGGACAATCTCTTTTAATGCTCTTTATCAATGGGGAACTCATTGATTATGACAATGTGACAGCTTGTATTCACAAGCATGTCAAAGCAAGTCCCGAAGAATTTAATATAGGCCATGAATGGGAAGTTGTCTCTGGAGGATCGATTTCTCTTGGACCAAAGCCTAGAAGAATATCAATTGTATCAAAAACTCATGAATAAATTAACGAGTGAAATAATAGCTTATATCGAAAAGGGGTTCCCCTGAAGAAAATAGATTACTTCAAACGATTCCTGGTGTGTGTGAAACTTGTGCAGCCACTATTTAGCTGAGATTGGACCAGATGTGAAGGCTTTTCAATCGGATGCAGACTTAGCTTCTTGGGCTGGGCTCTGCCCAGAATCCTATGAAAGTGCTGACATTAAAAAATCCTCACACATCACACAAGGAAATCGATATATCAAGCAGGCTTTGACCATGTCGGTATTGATTGAGGCTCACTCTAAAGATAATGCGTTTTTATCTTTTTATATCAAAATTTCCCAAAGAGGAAGTAAAATGAAAGCCGGCATTGCTTGTGCACATAAGCTGCTTCGTATCTTTTACAAAATTCTCGCAACACATCAAGAATACGAAAAAGAAAAAGTGCTAGAACTGAGGAAACAGTTCTAACTCCAAACTAAAAAAATTTCAATTACCGTATAGCACAGGAAGTGATTTTTGCACTTTTTACTGTCTTTTTTCAAATCATGACTCCCCCGTTAGACAGGAGGTCATGTTTTGTCTCGCACCTAACGGAAAGAGACGGACTGAAAGTCACATAATAAAAAGAAAGGACGAAATTTGTCCTTTCTCGATCTTAGCTTTTCTTCAACACACTACAGTTGACAAAGAGCCAAAAAATAGGAAAAGCCATCCAAATGGACAGCTCTTTCACTACCTAGAAAGTCCAGTAAAGAAATCTACGATAGCTTGCCAGATTTGTGCGAAAATATTTTTGCTATTCTCAAGTGTTTGGTTAGCATCAAAGTTTAAGTTGATGCCAGAGAAAGTATCACCCGCTTTTGAAACGATAGAAGCTTTAAGTGAACTCAGACTTGACTTGAAGCTAGCACTATCAATGATTGATGACTTAGATAAATTTAAAGCAAAGTTCACCAAAAGATTGATTTGAGTATCAGAAAGATTCAGGTTGTAGTTATTGATGGTTCGCTGAACAATCGTTTTAGCTTGATCATCAGTCAACTTATTTCCTTTATCAGCAACTGCCGTCTTGATATCAGTCATGGCTACATTAAGCTTATCCGCATCATAGTTACTCTTACCTGAATTCTCATCATTGATTTGGGAAAGGGTTTTAAGCTCTTCCTGAGCAAGCTCTTTGCTTTCATCTGAGACTTTTGCTCCATTCTGCTCTAGAGAATAATAAATACCAGCCAAGGCACTTTCCCCAGTTACTGGAATAGGTGCTGCTACTGTAATCTTAGCATGTTCAATACCAAGTGTCGTTGCAGCATTACGATACATATCTGGAGTGATTTTTGTGATATTTTGTGGTGTCACAATTTCTACACTCAAGGTTTCCTTAGCACCTAGTTTAGCAATCTTAACTGAAGAATATAACTGAAGACTAGAATCATCTGCAACATTCATGATATTTGCATAGGCCGTAGTCGTTAATGTCTTGACATTGGTATCCTTGCTACTATCATAACTTAGCAAGTTTAGGGTCTGATTACGCTCTTCCTCTGACAAAGAATAACCCATAACGTAGTCAGGTTGAACGTAAGATTCATCAATAACCTTTTGGACATCTGACGATGTGTCTGCTTGAGCAGCTGAGGCAAAGGTTGTCACCAAAGTTAGGAAAGCCATCCCAGCAACGAAAAGCTTTTTCAATTTCATGTATGTTTCCTTTCGAAAATAGAATAGTATCCGTAATCTCCTAAAAGATGACCGAGTATGAGCTCAGCCGTGAATTCATTATACCATGACTTAAAAAATAGGGTCAAAAAAACTACTCATGTAATTCCAAAGGGAGCCCGTCTGGATCAGCAAAGAAAGTCATCTTTTCCCCAGTAAAACTGTCCTTGCGAATAGGTTAGCATGAAATACCTTTTTGTTCCAAAGACTCGACAACCTCTTCAATATTAGCCACTTTAAAAGCTAAATGACGTAGTCCACACGCCTCAGGATAAGACAGACGCTTTGGTGGCTCCACATAGGCTAGATCACTAGTCTTATTTCCAAAGATTTCCAGTTCTATATCACCACAACGTAGATCTAATTTATAATCGTGACGTTCCGGACAGTGATTTTCACGTATGATTTCAAAACCTAGTTTATTAACATAAAAATCTCGAGATAGATTATAATCAGAAACAATGATAGCGACATGACGTATTGTTTCCAAAAACATTTTTCCCTCCATAGAAAAAGACCTTACGGTCTTTTCTTAACTTTGAAATTGATTGTATGACTTATTGAAGTCTTCAAGAATATTTGAACTTGCCTTGTCAAAGTCTACCTGCGATTCCAAGTTCCCTTTGACAACTGTACGCTGAGTTGCTTCAGCATCTGTACAAGTTACCAAAGTCACTTCAGATTTACCAGGAGTGTCATCAACCACTGCTACTTCAGTTGGTTGGACAATTTTTACCTCACTGATAACATAGGTGTAGACCTTATTTTTATCCGTAAGATAAATCTTCATGCCATTTTTTGCTCTATCTATTGGTGAGAAGAGCATATCAGAAGCCCCAGCGATACCGAAAATGTGGTGACTAGCCAATGAATAATTATTTTCCCCACCCATGACTTGATTTTCCTTCATAGTTCCAGCACCCTAGGTAAGCTCTGTATTACCAAGTCCTTTGAAAATAGGGAGATTAATACCAACCTCAGGGATAGCAATTCCACCAACAACTGGAAGTTTTTGAGAACCCATCTGGGCTTGCAAGACTGACTCTGTACTAACAGATTTAACCGTATAAAAGTCATAACTTGCCCTAGCTTCCTTGTTTTTCTTTATGGTCTTTTTAGAAACCTTACTTACTTGATATTTATTAGTATTCCAAGCAATTATAGTGTTTCGAATTGATTTATTAAAAATTAAAGCTAAACCAACAACCAAGAGAACAACAATCAAGATCCAACGAAGGACCTCAAGCCACTTACGATGCTTTTTAGGGGTCTTATTTTTGTTATCTTTTCTCATTAGTTATCACCACTTTATTGGTCTTCAGTAACTTAATCAATTTCTTCAGGTTCAACCAAAGCAAAGGTGACAATACGAGCAGTATCATCTAAACGCATGACCTTAACCCCTTGAGTTACACGACCAGTTTGAGAGATATTAGCAACTGCAGTACGGATAATAACACCCGTATCAGTTATGACCATAATATCCTCATCACCAGAAACTGTTACAATGCCTGCAAGGTTACCATTTTTATCTGTGATATTAGCTGTCTTAATACCTTTACCACCACGCCCCTTAGTTGGGTATTCAGTAGCTGAAGTACGCTTACCGTAACCTTTTTCCGTGATAATCAAGACTTCTTGGTCTTCAGTAATAGCTGCTGCACCAACGACTTGGTCACCGTCACGAAGGGTTACCCCTTTAACACCAGCAGCCATACGACTCATACTGCGAATAGTATCCTCTTTGAAACGCACACTGTAACCAAATTTAGTACCAATAATAATTTCTTCATTACCATTAGTCAAGAAGACATTGATAAGTTCATCACCTTCTCTAAGTTTCAAGGCAATCAAACCATTTTGACGGATATTTTTAAATTCTGCTTCTTTAGTTCGTTTCACTAAACCTTGGCGAGTTACAAAGACAAGGTGATTGTTATCTGATGCTTCGTCACTCTTAGCATTAATCACTGTTTGAATTGTCTCACCTTCATCCAAATTCAAGAGATTAACAATTGGTAATCCCTTAGCTGTACGGCCATACTCAGGAATTTCGTAACCCTTGAGACGGTATACACGACCTTTGTTGGTCATAAAGTAAAGATGATCATGAGTGCTTGTTGAAACGATATCACGAACAAAGTCGTCATCGTTCACACCTGTCCCTTGAACTCCACGACCTCCACGTTTCTGAGAACGGAATTCGTCTTGAGCCAAACGTTTGATATATCCCTTGTTAGAAAGAGTGATAACGACATCTTCTTCTTCGATTAGGTCTTCATCTTCAAGTGAAACAACTTCGCCGACCATCAACTCTGTACGACGGGCGTCCGCGAATTTACGCTTACTTTCATCCAACTCTTCCTTGATGATAGCAATAACACGTTCTGGTTTTGCCAAAATATCAGCCAAATCAGTAATCAAGGCAAGGAGATCATCGTACTCATTTTGAATCTTATCACGTTCCAAACCGGTCAAACGACGCAAACGCATATCAAGAATGGCTTGGCTTTGACGTTCAGTGAGTTCAAAGCGAGCCATCAACTCGGCTTGAGCCTCTGCATCAGTTTGACTGTTACGAATAATCGTAATCACTTCATCCAGATGATCAAGCGCAATTAATAGGCCTTCTAAAATATGGGCACGTGCTTCAGCCTTATCCTTATCAAACTGTGTACGACGGACCACAACCTCTTTTTGGTGAGCAATATAGTCAGCCAAAATTTGACGCAAGGAAAGGATTTTGGGCACACCCTTTTCAATGGCCAACATATTGAAGCTGAAGTTTGTCTGAAGTTGAGTTAATTTGAACAAATTGTTCAAGATCACATTGGCAGATGCATCACGACGCACTTCGATGACAAAACGTACCCCCTCACGAGAAGACTCGTCACGAACTGCTGTAATCCCCTCAATACGTTTTTCCTGAGCCAAACGAACGATGTGTTCATGGACCTTAGTCTTATTGACCATATAAGGAAACTCAGTAACTACAATGCGCTCACGACCTGATTTGGTTGTTTCAATTTCGGTACGCGAACGAAGAACAATAGAGCCTTTACCAGTTTCGTAAGCACGGTGAATACCAGATTTTCCCATGACCAAACCACCAGTTGGAAAGTCTGGACCGGGAAGAACTTCCATCAGTTCACGGGTTGTGACTTCAGGATTGTCCATCATCAATTTAACGGCATCTATAGTTTCAGCCAAATTGTGTGGTGGAATGTTGGTCGCCATACCAACCGCGATCCCTGTAGCACCATTAACAAGAAGATTTGGAATACGGGATGGAAGAACAATTGGCTCACGTTCAGAACCATCGTAGTTATCTTGAAAATCTACGGTATTCTTATTGAGATCACGGAGCATCTCCAGGGCGATTTTAGACATACGAGCCTCAGTGTAACGTTGAGCGGCTGCGCCATCACCATCCATAGAACCAAAGTTTCCGTGGCCGTCAACCAACATGTAACGGTAACTCCACCATTGAGCCATACGAACCATAGCTTCATAGATAGATGAGTCACCGTGTGGGTGATATTTACCCATAACATCCCCGGTAATACGGGCAGATTTTTTATGAGGCTTATCAGGTGTCACCCCAAGCTCATTCATTCCATAAAGAATACGACGTTGTACCGGTTTTAAACCGTCACGAACATCTGGGAGTGCACGAGATACGATAACACTCATGGCATAATCGATAAAACTCGTTTTCATCTCAGACGTTAAATTAACGTCAATTAAATTATTATCTTGCACTCTAAAAATGCCTCTTTTCTTTCAATCAAATTATTCCAAATTCTCATAAAATAATGGAAAATTTCTATAATATTATACCATAAAAAGCGTTATATTTCAGTTGTTTAAAACGCTTTCACTTAATAATTCCTTATTATTTCGTGACATTCATCACTTAAAATGGTAGAATAAGCATTGTATGGGGTAACCCAATAAAAAATTAAGGAGATGTTTAGACCATGACTGCAACTAAACTACACAAAAAAGTCATCCTTGTTGGTGACGGTGCCGTAGGTTCATCTTACGCTTTCGCACTTGTAAACCAAGGTATCGCTCAAGAACTAGGTATCATCGAAATTCCACAATTATTTGAAAAAGCCGTTGGTGATGCGCTTGACCTTAGCCACGCACTTCCTTTCACTTCACCTAAAAAAATCTATGCAGCTAAATATGAAGACTGTGCGGATGCTGACCTTGTAGTTATCACTGCTGGTGCTCCTCAAAAACCAGGTGAGACTCGTCTTGATCTTGTTGGTAAAAACCTTGCAATCAACAAATCAATCGTTACTCAAGTTGTTGAATCAGGATTCAACGGTATTTTCCTTGTAGCTGCTAACCCAGTAGACGTATTGACTTACTCTACATGGAAGTTCTCAGGATTCCCTAAAGAACGCGTTATCGGTTCAGGTACTTCACTTGACTCAGCTCGTTTCCGTCAAGCACTTGCTGAAAAACTTAATGTCGATGCTCGTTCAGTTCACGCTTACATCATGGGTGAACACGGCGACTCAGAGTTTGCGGTTTGGTCACACGCTAACATCGCCGGTGTAAACCTTGAAGAGTTCCTTAAAGACGAAGAAAACGTTCAAGAAGCTGAATTAGTTGAATTGTTCGAAGGTGTTCGTGATGCAGCTTACACAATTATCAACAAAAAAGGTGCTACATACTACGGTATCGCAGTAGCCCTTGCTCGTATCACTAAAGCTATCCTTGACGATGAAAATGCAGTACTTCCATTGTCTGTATTCCAAGAAGGTCAATATGGTGTAAACAACATCTTTATCGGTCAACCTGCTATTGTAGGTGCACACGGTATCGTACGTCCAGTAAACATCCCATTGAACGATGCTGAACAACAAAAGATGAAGGCTTCTGCCGATGAATTGCAAGCTATCATTGATGAAGCATGGAAAAACCCTGAATTCCAAGAAGCTTCAAAAAACTAATCTTACTTTAGTTAAATAAAAGCCTCCAGTTGGAGGTTTTTTTGGTATTTTAAAAAGAAAAACAGCTAATTCATATGAATTAGCTGTTTAATATTATTCAGCGGAGATAGCTGCTTTAGCAATATAGCTAAGTGGTTGGTTAAAGTGTGGCAAGAAGAACAAATCAAGCAATTGTAGACGGTCAATTGTTACTCCTTCTTGAATTGCCAATGAGAACATGTGGATTCCCATTGAGATATCCATGAGTGAAACCATTTGAGCACCCAAAACTTTACGAGTATCTTTATCATAAACAATCTTGATAGTTACATCTTCATTTTCATCCTTCATGAAGGGAGGTTTTTGAAGATCCGTTGATTCTACTACTGCTGGATTGAAACCAAAGCGTTTTGCCTTCTCTTCAGTCAAACCAGTAGAAACCATGTTCAAACCATAGATAGAGATACCATTTGATCCTTGAACACCGTTTGATTCAACATCACCACCACCGGCATTGTGTCCAGCGACAATACCTGAACGAATAGCATTTGAAGCTAAGGCAATGTAGTTGACATCGTCAAGAGCATTGTCATAAACCGTAGCACAATCACCAACAGCGTAAACATCCTTAACTGATGTTTCTTGTTTCTTATTAACAAGGTAAGCACCATTTCGGAATGTTTCCAATTTACCAGCTCCAAGGGCTGTATTAGGACGGAAACCAACAGCAAGAACAACCATATCTACATCGTACGCATTTTTATCTGTTACGATGCGTTCTACCTTAGTTTCACCTTCTACTGCTTTAACAGTTTCGCCAAAGGCCAATTGGATACCGTGGTCTTCCAAATTTTTAGCCATACGGTCTGTAAAATCGCGGTCATAGTATCCTGCCAAACATGTGTCAACAACATCAATAAGGATAACTTCTTTACCATGACGTTGGAAGGCTTCAGCCAATTCAACACCAATGTAACCTGCACCAACGACTGCTACACGTTTGATGTCTTGTGATTTATCGTTCAACTTATCAATAACTTCTTGAGCGTTTTGGAAAAGTTTAACGAATTGAAGGTTTTCAAGAGTCGCTTCGAAAGTACGGCTACCTTCTTTAATCTCAGCACCATCGATTGGAGGTAAGATTGGTTGTGAACCAGTAGCTAAAATCAATTTGTCATATGATTCAACATGTTCTTTACCATCAACAAGAGCTGTAACAGTTTTACCGTCAAAGTCAATAGACTCAACTGGTGAGTTTATATAAACTTTTGCACCCTTGCTTTCAAGGCCTTCTTTGTTGGCATAGAAAAGGCCATCAGGACCTGAGATTTGATTACCAATCCAAAGAGCCATACCACAACCCAAGAATGAAATGTTAGAGTTTTGATCGAAAACAACTACTTCATTTTGGTCTCCGTAATTATCAAGAATAGTATTAATACTATAAGTACCAGCATGGTTAGCACCGACAACTACGATTTTTGACATAAATTTATCCAACTTTCTTTTGATAATAGATTACTATACAATTTTACCACAATTAGAAAACGGTTACACGTTTTATGCTCAAACTTTGTTACTTTTTGAACAAAATAAGGTATTTTGATTTAAAATCGTCATTTTATTAGCTCAATACATATTAACTAGTGTGCCATGTGAAATATTCTTATCACTGACTGACCCTAGAGTCTCTATCATTAAGCTATTATCAAATCCTAATGACTACTACTTGGCTCTTTGCCCACTCAAAAATAGAGTGAGTGACACTCCAACTCATTGAGAAGATGTCAACACTCTTTTTGATTAAACTAACTCATTAAAATCCCAAATATCTGTCCAACCTTCATAAAATTCAGGTTCGTGACATACCATTAGGACACTACCTTTAAAGGCCTGAAGGGCACGCTTCAATTCGTCCTTTGCATCAACATCCAAGTGATTAGTTGGCTCGTCCAGAACAAGGACATTATTTTCACGATTCATAAGGAGACAGAAACGAACTTTTGCCTGCTCTCCTCCTGACAAGACCTGAATTTGACTTTCAATATGTTTAGAAGTTAAACCACATTTAGCTAGGGCTGCACGAACCTCAGCTTGATTTAGAGCTGGGAAAGCATCCCAAACTGCTTCAAGTGGGGTCTGACGTGAACCTTCTGCTTCTTGCTCAAAATAACCTAGGTCAATAAAATCACCTGTTTCAACTTCTCCTTCAAGAGGTTGAATAATCCCAAGTAAACTTTTCAGCAAAGTGGTCTTACCAATACCATTGGCACCGACGATAGCTACCTTTTGATTACGTTCGAAAGTGAGATTCAAAGGCGACTTAGTCAAAGGACTGTCGTATCCAATTACGAGATCCTTAGTTTGGAATATAAAACGTCCAGGCGTACGGCTTTCCTTGAAATGGAATTCAGGTTTTAGTTTTTCTGCTTGCAACTCGATAATCTCCATCTTATCCAATTTTTTCTGGCGAGACATGGCCATATTTCGAGTAGCAACACGAGCTTTATTACGGTTAACAAAATCTTGAAGATCGGCAATTTCCTTTTGCTGACGTTCATAGGCAGCTTCTAATTGTGCTTTTTTCATAGCATAGACAGATTGGAAATTATCATAATCGCCTGCATAGCGAACCAAATCTTGATTTTCAACATGGTAGACAATGTTAATAACATCGTTTAAGAATGGAATATCATGCGAAATGAGAACAAAAGCATTCTCATACTCTTGGAGATAGCGCTTAAGCCAGGCGATGTGTTCAGCATCCAAATAGTTGGTTGGCTCATCGAGGAGCAAGATATCGGGTTTTTCAAGCAATAACTTAGCTAAGAGAATTTTGGTACGTTGACCGCCTGAAAGATCCGTCACATCGGTATCCATACCAAAATCCATGACACCCAAGGCACGAGCAACCTCATCTATCTTGGCATCAAGAGTATAGAAATCACGAGTTTCCAACCGATCCTGAAGCTCACCTACTTCTTCCATCAAAGCATCAACATCGGTACCTTCTTCTGCCATAGACATATAAATCTTGTTGATACGTTCCTCAGTTTTAAAAAGCTCATCGAAAGCCGTACGAAGGACATCGCGTACGGTCATACCCTTTTCAAGGACAGCGTGCTGATCTAAATAACCCGCTGTCACATACTTAGACCACTCTACCTTACCTTCATCTGGCTGCAATTTCCCAGTAACGATAGACATAAAGGTTGACTTTCCTTCACCATTAGCACCGACAAGACCGATATGCTCACCTTTGAGCAAACGGAATGAGACATTTTCAAAAATAGCACGGTCCCCAAATCCGTGACTAAGATTTTTGACTTCTAAAATAGACATAACATATCTGGGCTAAAACAGTCTTTAGCCCTTTCCTTTCTTGACATTAACTTAATTATTTTACCATTTTTTAGTGTAAATTTGGACCTTTGCTTATGTAAAATCGAAAAGAAAAAGCAGGACCCGCCTGCTCAATCTTTAGTCTTTTTTCAAAATGCGTTTGAAGACAGGATATAAAAGAGGAACCGCAATGATTGTAACAACTGATGTTCCAAAAGTTCCACCAATCTTGATCACTGAAGCTAGCATGGCAGCTTTTAAGGGGAGGGACGCAACGATGGTATTAATAATCGTATACTTAAGGAAATTCAAAATAATTTTGGTCAATGCAGCGATCACTCCAGCGATAATGACGTTAACTATTTTATCATTTGATTTTAGGAGCTTTTCAAAAACAAGATAGAGCACCAAACAGACAATCAAAGATTCTAAAATAGTAATCCAAACCTCAGCAGCATAGCCATTAAAAATATCAAATAGCCCTAATGCTACCGTTGCAACTAACGCACCTTTTCTAGCACCAAAAATTAAGATAGCAATTACAACCAAAGCATTTCCCAAATGGACAAATTGTGGTCCAAAAGGAATACGAATAAACTGTACAGTAACAATAATCAAGGCTGCATACAAACTCAATTCAACTAATTCACGAGTATTATCATTTTTCATTTTTCTCCTCCAATAGCTCATTAATGCCATTAAATAAATAACCGATATAGGGCTCATAACAGAGACCATATTTTAAAGGGCGACCACTTGAAAGTGTAAACAATAGAACTTTATTCAGGAAATCCAAAGCCAAATCACAAACCTTAAGAAAATCAAGGTTATGAAAATATCCGGCTGATAAAATGGCCGTCAGTAAGTCCCCGCTCCCATAAAAATGTGATTGATACCGTTTCCTCATTCGATAAATTACTTGATTGGTCTCCTTATCGAAATAAGCCAATCCGATCTTTTCAGTCTCAAATGAAATACCTGTTAAAATAACTTTTCGAGGTCCAAGCCTGCTCAAATTTCTCAGAAGATTCTCAATAATAGTCATATCATAGGAACCTTCCTCAAGATAAGGAGAACCCGTCAATAAGGCAGCTTCTGTCAGATTGGGAATTATGACATCAGCCTGTTGACAGAAATCTTTCATAGCTTCTACATAGTCTCTATCAAAACCTTGATAGAGACGGCCATTATCACCCATAATAGGATCCAACAAAAAGAGGAATCTTTTTTTCGTAAGACAATTGACTGACAAGGCCTAGTTCTTCTTCTGACTTGAAATAACCACCGACTAAGCCATCCACTCTAAAATCCAATCGCTTCCACTGCCCACAAAAACCTTGCATATCAACTGTAAGGTATCGTACATAGATATTGTCAAACTCACCAGTATGAGAAGACAAAAGAACCATTGGTAAGGGAAGAACTTCAGTCTGACAAGCTGACATGATAGGAAGACTACTGGTCAAAGCAACCTTCCCAAAACCAACGAGATCATTGGCAACAATCACTGTGGTCATCTATTTTCCTTCCCAAACTTTTTTAAACTGTTTAATAAATCCTGTATGGAAGTAAATATAGTAGGCGAAAGCTGAACCAAGAATTGCGGCAACTAGATCAAAAGGAATTTTCATCATAGCATAGGCTGGTGTGCCATAGATAAAGGCTCTTCCAAAACCATAACCAAGTAGGTTGATAATTGCCCCAAGCAAGAGACCTAAAACAGCCCTAGGTTTACTCAATTTTCCTAATCGTCCACCTACAACAAGTGAGATAGCAAGAACTTGAAGGCTGTGTGTTGCTAGTGTTACCCACATAGGAAGAGGATAAAAAAGAAAATCTCCAATAAATGAGCCCACACCAGCAATTATGACTGCATCCATAGGTGGAAATATCAAACCAACCAAGAAAATGATAATACCGTTAAAATAGAAGTGACCTCCTGGAACAGGAATTGACAAGAGACTTGAACTCAAAATGACAACAAGTGCCATGAAAAATGCAGAGAGGGTTAAACGTTTTGCTGACATATCTAAAACTCCTTAGAAATAAATATAGTACAAGTTTATGAAAATTCTGACGATTAAACAAGTAGAGATTTCTCTATCTGACCGGGTACAGATGTGAGGCTATAAAAAATCACCACACATCCATGTGGCGATAAAGCTTATTGAGATTTATTATCAAAGTATTTGACGGGTGCATTTTCAAGATTTTTCAATGAAATATGAGCAGTCGCATCTGCTTCTGTACCATAGTCTGAGAATTCAATTATCAAGTCATGATCAAAATCAGACACGGCATAGTCAACAACAATTTCCTTAACTTCCTTAGGGCCAATCTTTGTCTTATTAGCAATCTTGTCTCTGTCATCGTCTTTAGAGAAGACCATTGTCGCAACCTTCAATTCTTCCTTCTCCTGTTTAACATCGAGAACCACTTTCATCAAAAGAGCGTAGGCATTCATGGTTTCTTTACTTGTGTTGCTAAGTTTATAGTGAACACGAATAGCTTTTTGACCTTCAGGGGATTCGATTTTAGTGGCAGAAAGAACTTGTACGCTAGCATCTTGTCCCACAAATTGCATTTTGTTTTTATCGTATGTCCAAGTAGACTCTTTATCCAGTGTACAGGCTGACAAACCAATAATGGTTAAGCAAGCAAGAGCGATAAGTCCTAAGACTTTCTTAAATGTCATTATTACAATCTCCTTAAACTTGTTTAAAATAGGAATTTAGTATTTCCTAATAACCTTTTTATTATGTCAAAATCTAATAATATTGTCAAATGTCTCCAAACATCTTGCTCTCAGAGAATAAATAGGGTAGAATAAAAAAATCTGTAAGGGGGTAGTTATGAGCATCTATCAAGAAATTGTTAAGACTATCGCAAAAGATATCCAAAATGGTAATTTGGAGAAAGGAAGTAAATTACCATCTATTCGTCAGATTAGTCAGACTTATGGTTGCAGTAAAGATACTGCTCAAAGAGCGCTCTTGGAACTTAAGTATCAAAACTATATTTATGCCGTCCCCAAAAGTGGCTATTATGTTCTAGAGGGCCCCTCTAAATCCAATGATACGGTTCTACTCAACCTTAATGACTATAATCAATTAGCTTACGAGGATTTTCGTCTTTGCTTAGATGAAAGTTTGTCAGACCACCAAGACTATCTCTTCAACTATTATCATGAGCAAGCTGGACTAAAAGAACTGGTTGAAGCATTAAAAAATCGCCTTGCATCTGACGACATTTATGTCAATTCAAATCAAATTGTCATTACTTCAGGAAGCCAACAGGCTCTCTATATCCTATCACAGATGGATTTCGGTAATGGTGCTCACAAAATACTTTTGGAACAACCTACCTACCACCGTATGAACCATTTAGTCAAGCGTCAAAATCTATCCTACGAAACTATCAATCGCAATCTTGATGGTATTGACTTTAATCTATTAGAGGAGCACTTTAAAACTGGTCAGATTAAGTTTTTCTATACCATTAGTCGTTACTCAAATCCTCTTGGATTGAGCTACACTGCTAGTGAAAAAGAAAAGGTGGCTCAACTTGCCAAACAGTATAATGTCTATATCGTCGAGGACGATTATATGGGTGACTTTAGCGATAGTAAAAATCTACCAATTCACTACTACGATACCCAAAATCAGACCATCTATATCAAATCTTTTTCCATGGCACTTTTTCCAGGTTTACGACTAGGTAGCCTCGTCTTACCACCAAACCTTAAGACTACCTTTTTGTCCCACAAAGGACTTATTGATTATGATACCAACCTCATCATGCAAAAAGCACTTTCAATTTATCTTGATAATGGTATGTTCAAAAAAAATATTAAAAAACTTAAAGACCTTTTTCAACAAAACATGGCTAAAAGTCAGGAAACTATCGAGAAAGCTAAGGTTTCCATTCCCTATCAGATTTCTCCTAGACACATTACCTGGAAGCTTCCAAGAGGGGTCTCATTAGAGAATTTCAAAGCTCAGAAACAAATTCGCTTTTTAGAAACATCCTTTATAAGACCAACTTCTGAGACTTATATGCAAATAGGACATGGAAAAGAACTGAAGACTTTTTTAAAACTTTTGAAAATGATAGACTAAAAACTCAAACATACAAAAAAGCCATCAAAGCAATGGCTTTTTATTATTTAGTCTGTTCAAAGCGTAGGTGTACGATTACTTTGTCACCATAACCGTTACGCTCCAAATCTCGTTGTAAACGGTATGAAATATAATGCTCGGCGATATTGATGAAACCAGCTTCCATAAGACGATTTTCAACCAATGATTGAATCATGTTAATGGTTGGACGTTCCACTTGAGCATCTTTTAGATCAAGTGCTACTTTTTTAGTGACTTGAGCAAGGTTTTGTCGCCAAGAATCATCAAGAACATACACAGTCTGTGCTGCTTTTAAGATGGCTTGGTAGATTTTATCAGGATCAAATTCAGCAACTTGACCATTACGTTTAATAATTTGCATGGCTAGCCTCTTTTCAGGTTTTTTCTTTTATTATGCAGAGAATTTACATATTTGTCAAGTGTCAATCACTGAAAGAGCTATTCGGACTGCTTATTCCAAGAATTTAGAAATGTAAAGTGGTTTGCCATGTTTATCAAAGGATAGAGTTGAGGAATAGGACATTGACTGATTATGTCGAATATGATTAGCAATTCTCTTGTCACCGTTTATCAGATGCATGTCATAAATCTGTCCGTCAGAATCAATAAAGACAGCATCAATCCTAGTACTACTCGATTTTGACCCAAGATAACGAATATCTATTTTGTCCACTTGACTATAAATAGTTTTAAGTCCTCTATAATCTTTGTAAACAGTGACGGTAGCCAAAACATTCCCACCCAAAACATAGGTCATTCCGAAAACAAAGAGATAAACTATTGGTAGGACTAGCAAAGATAATTTACTTTTTCGAAACGTTTCTTTATGCCAATTACATATATACTGAGGTACATGGTTAAAAACCTCTTAATATATTGATGAACGAGTAACCTATAGACTAGTATTAAAAATACCAGTTGACCCAAAGGATAAGCAAAACTGGGTAAGGCATCAATAAGTGTATTGACTTTATCAGATTCAAAGGTGTAATGTCCCCAAATCCCATCAAAAAATTCTAAAAACAAGTTATCTCCTTTTGGCCTTATATCTACTATCTTAAAAATCCATCTTATCAGATGGATTTTTAACTATTAACGTACTTCTGCTTCGACCTTTTCAGTGAGAGCTTTGGTAATTTTTTCCATGTATTTGGCAACTTCTTCGTCTGTGAGGTTGTCATTTGGATTTTGGAAGGTGAGGCTATAGGCCATTGATTTCATACCAGCACCAAGTTTTTCACCTGTATAAACGTCAAAGAGTTTAACAGCAATCAAGCGTTTCACTCCTGCTGAATAGATGGCATCAAGAACTTCTTGATGAGTGATGTCTGCCTTAAGAAGAAGGGCGATATCACGTGATACTGCAGGGAATTTTGTGATTTCAACAAATGGTTGAGCTGGTTTCAAGGCGTCTTCGACAGCACTAAGATTAATTTCAGCCACATAAGTTTCTGGAATACCGTAGTTTTTAGCTGTTTGTGGGTGAACTTGACCAAGGAATCCAATAGTTTGACCATCAAGCACAATAGCAGCAGTACGACCTGGGTGCATGCTTGCTAGATCTTTTGTCGCTACATAGTCAACCGAAACTTCAAGTTTATTGAAGAGAGCCTCAATGATACCTTTAGCATAGAAGAAATCAACTGGCGTTGCTTTGGTTTGGAAATCTTTTTCCGCTACAAGACCAGAAATTGCGAAGGCAAAGGTATTGATTTCGTTTGGTAACTCTTCTTTCGGATTACCATTTTGCTCAAAGACCTTACCGATTTCGTAGATAGCTACGTTGCTATTCTTACGGTTGACATTGTAAGCAACGGTATCAAGCATACCAGAAACCAAGTTTTGACGGAGGGCTGAGCGATCAACAGTCATAGGCCACATTAACTCAGTCAAGTTACTTGGTGTCGCAGCAAATTCTACGGCTTTTTCAGGTGTTGTCAAAGTGTATGAAATAATCTCAGTCAATCCAGCACCTTCAGCAATGGTACGAACCTTACGGCGAAGTGTTTGTGTTTTAGTCAATTCACCGGATGTTCCTGCTGCCTCTGGAAGTGTCGTAGGCAATTTCTCATAGCCATAGATACGTGCAATTTCCTCTACCAAGTCTGCTTGGATACTGATATCCCAACGACGACGTGGTACAGATACAGTGAATCTATCAGCATCACCTGTCAAACCGAAACCAAGTTTTGCAAACACATCTTCAATATCCGCAAAAGTCAATTCTGTGCCTAGACGGACATTCACATAGTCAAGACTTGTAGAAACTTGGACTGGTTCTGTGTCGACTGAACCTGCTTGAACACGGCCTGCAAGAACAGATCCATTTGCCAATTCTTGCAACATTGCTGCTGCAAAATCAAGAGCTTCAAGGACAGTATCGTTATTAACACCTTTTTCAAAGCGTGATGACGATTCTGAACGAAGGTTAAGACGGCTACTTGTCTTACGAACAGATTTTCCATCAAAAACAGCAGCTTCGAGGACAACATTTTTAGAGTTGTTATCAATTTCAGTTGATGCACCACCCATGATACCACCAAGAGAAACAGGTTTGTCAGCAACTGTAATAACAATATCTTCAGCAGTCAATTCACGCTCTTCACCATCAAGAGTAACCAGTTTTTCACCCTCGCGTGCATCACGGGCAACAATGTGTGATTCTTCAAGCTTATCCAAATCGAAGGCATGCATTGGTTGTCCAAAGTATAGAAGAACATAGTTTGTCACATCTACTACATTGTTAATTGGACGAATACCAGCATTCATGAGAAGGTTTTGTAGCCATTGTGGACTTGGTTGAACCGTGACATTCTCAACCACTCGACTAGCATAAGTAGTCACTTTATCACTTTCGATAGCTACTGAAATTTTATCAGAAGCTGGTTTGCTGTCTTCAGTAACTGTTTTTTCTGGGAAATGAACGGATTTACCATAGATTGCAGCAACTTCATGAGCCACACCACGCATAGAAAGGGCATCAGCACGGTTAGGTGTGATTGACAATTCGATAATTTCGTCATCAAGGTCTAGATATGGGAAAATGCTATCTCCAGGAACAGCATCTTCTGGCAAAATTTGGATACCATCTGCAAATTCTTTAGGAATAATGCTATCTGGAAGACCAAGTTCAGCCAAAGAACAGATCATACCAAGAGATTCCATACCACGAATCTTACCTTTTTTGATCTTGTAATTATCTGCAATTCGGGCACCAGGAATGGCAACAATTACCTTGATTCCAGCAGTGACATTTGGAGCGCCACATACAATTTGACGTGGACCTTCAGCATCTCCTGTATCTACTTGACACAAGTGCAAGTGTGTTTCAGGCACATCTTCACATGACAAGACATGACCAACAACCAATTTTGACAAGCCTTCAGCAGGTGTCTTAACACCTTCCACTTCAATACCTGTCGTCGACATTTTTTCAGCAAGTTCGGCCGTGGTAACATCCACATCAACCAACTCTTTTAACCATTTATAACTAACTAGCATAATAATGATATTAAGACCGTGTCCTTGCAGAGCAAGGACCAAAGTGACAAGATTTTAGGAAGTCGCCTGAAATCCTGATTTCAGTAGCGACTTATCTAAATCTCGAACTTTGAGGTCGTATTCAAATCCTTTCTGTAAAACTATCAGTTCAACTGATAAATGTAAGAAGAACTTCAACCACTCTTAAGACGGGTTCAAATCCTTTCTGTAATTTAGGAATATCTGTATTTGATATATGAGGAAGACAAATTTATGCGTTTTATTGTCTTTTTAAAACCTCTCTATCAACTTCAATTAGGTTTATAGTTTCAATTTTAACAACCAATCGCGATCCACTTTACCATCACCGACAAGAAAATCGTGTTCTGCGAATTTTTCAAAGCCATATTTATCGTAAAAAATCTGTGCCTTGAAATTCCTTTCCCAAACACCTAACCAAGCCCAATCACAACCCAGGTCACGAGCTTCTTGCAAAGCAAACTCAAATAATCGCTTACCCAAGCCCATGCCTTGAAAGGCCTGACTGATATAAATACGCTGAATTTGAAAGGCATTGTCTAGGTGCTGCTCTGTTTGGGCAGATCCGACATTAGTTTTTAGAAAACCTGCCTTTTCACCATCAACGACAATGAAAAAGTAACGCGATTCTTCATGAGTAATTTCATCGAGCAGAACTTCCTCAGACAGTGCAGTATCAAAGTAAGCTTGCAACTGGGATTCTGTATTATCATGAGCAAATGTCTCCCTAAAAGTATCTTCCGAAATAACTTTTAATTCTTCAACTTCTTCGGGAAGAACCTTTCGAATAACAACCGTCATGACAACCTCCTAAACCTTATTTAAACTGTTCTGAGAATCGAACGTCTCCTTGATAGAAACCACGGATGTCGTTGATACCATAGCGAAGCATGGCAATACGTTCTTGACCAAGACCAAAGGCGAAACCTGAATATTCTTCAGAATCAACACCTGACATCTCAAGCACTTGTGGGTGAACCATACCAGCACCAAGGATCTCAATCCAACCTGTCTTCTTGCATACGTTACATCCTTTACCACCACACTTGAAGCATGACACGTCAACCTCAACGGAAGGTTCAGTGAATGGGAAGTAAGAAGGACGCAAACGGATTTGACGTTCTGCACCAAACATTTTTTGAATAATCATCTCAAGCGTTCCCTTCAGATCACCCATTGAGATGTTTTTACCAACGACCAAACCTTCGATTTGGTGAAACTGGTGGCTGTGAGTCGCATCATCGGTATCACGACGGAAAACACGTCCTGGTGAGATCATCTTAAGAGGACCTTTAGAAAAATCATGTTTATCAAGTGTACGAGCTTGGACAGGACTTGTATGAGTGCGAAGCAAGATTTCTTCGGTAATGTAGAAAGTATCTTGCATGTCACGTGCTGGGTGATCCTTAGGCAAATTCATACGTTCAAAGTTATAGTAGTCTGTTTCAACTTCAAAACCATCAACAATTTGGAAGCCCATCCCCAAGAAAATATCTTCGATTTCTTCAGCTATTTGGCTAAGAATATGACGGTTACCAAGGTTTACTTGGCGACCTGGAAGGGTTACGTCAAGACTTTCAGAGTCAAGTTGGGCTTGAATTTTAGCTGCTTCAACAACTTTAGCTGCTTCGTCAAAAGCTTCAGTCAAAACGTCACGAACTTCGTTGACCATTTTACCAACTGTAGGGCGTTCTTCACTAGGAAGGTCTTTAAGTCCCTTCAAAAGTTCCGTCAAAGAACCTTTTTTACCTAAAACTGCAACACGCAATTCTTGTAATTCCTTAGAGTGTTCACCACGCATTTCAGCCAATTTAGCCTGCGTTGAGGTTTTCAACTCTTGTAATTGTGTTTGTAAATCCATGATATTCCTTTCTGATATGACAATTTCGAATCGCAAACAAAAAAACACACGCCAAAACTCCAACCCGGAGCGTTGACACGCGGTACCATCCGTTTTTTATCTGGTTTCCCAGACCTTGATTCATCAGCCGTTTTCATGAGTGAATTCGCCAAACTTCCCTCGAGGAGGCTTCCAGTCCATGACCCCCAATCCCTGTCAATTTCCATAAGGTTACTAGTCTCTACGACTTCTATTTAATTACCACCATTCTATCAAAAATTAGTTGTGCTTTCAAGTGCCTACAGTTACGTCAATTCAATAAGTTTTTTTGGAAACTATTCTTTTTGGAGAAATCATTCAGGTAATGCTCAATGCCCGTATCAGACAAGACTAGTCTCAATCTGAAAAAGATGAGTGGTAAAATAAACAAAGAAAAAACTTCTTAGAATTGTAATATTTCAATCGAAAAAGACCAGCTGACCGCTTTCTCATAGTGGCAAAAATCCTGATCATAGCCACTGTTAGAGCATTTTACGCAATCGATTGCGTTTTTTTTGAAAGTCATTTCAAATTTTTTTGAAACTATAAAAAAGATAGCGATAAAACTATCAACTATCTTTCATGAAAATATACTCTATTTTTAGTCAAAATCGAGGTCTTTTAGTTTAACTGAAACAATTTTTGAGACACCAGATTCCTGCATTGTCACCCCATAAATAGAGTCTGCTGCTGACATGGTTCCCTTACGGTGGGTAACTACGATAAATTGACTAGACTTGTCAAAACGATTGAGGTAGTCACCGAAGCGTTTAACATTGGCTTCATCCAAAGCCGCTTCTACTTCGTCTAGGATAACAAAAGGTATAGTCTTAACACGAATGATGGCAAAGAGAAGAGCCAAAGCTGACAAGGCCTTCTCACCACCTGACATAAGGTTAAGTGATTGAATTTTCTTACCTGGTGGCTGAACAGAAATTTCTACACCGGCCTCTAGGAGATTGTCTGAGGTCAAAATAAAATCTGCTGATCCGCCACCAAACATCTGGGTAAAGGTCTGTTTAAAGCTTTCACGGATAGCCTCGAAGGTTGCTTTAAAGCGAGATTTCACCTCACCATCCAAATCATTGATGGTATTCAGAAGGAGACCCTTAGCTTCAAGTAAATCATCCTTTTGACCATTCAAGAAATCGAGACGTTGCTTAACTTCTTCAAATTGAGCAATAGCCTCTACATTGACAGGGCCCAAAGCCTTAATCGAACGCTCAAGACTTTGAAGATTCTGGCGAGTTTGCTCAACATTCTCAAGAGGGGTAACCTGACCTTTGGCTGCTTCAAGCGTCATCTGGTAATCTTCAGCCAACTGAGTCGCAAACTTACGAAGCGACTGACTAATTTGACTTTCACGCTCTTCCAATCGAGTCTGTTGACGAATCAAATCTTCATTGCGGTTCCCCGCTTTAGCCAAACGCTCCTCCAAGTCCTCCAACTGACCTTCGTAGTCTTGCACTTGAATCTTAGCACGAACAAGTGCTTGTTCCAAATCGTCTTTACGTTGAACAGCTTCTTTATGCTGTGCTTGTAACTGCGGCAGACGATCAGTTTGATCCTCATCGACTTGGTTATTGAGGAGAGCCTTGAGACTGTCAGATTCCTTCGTTAATTCAGACAAGTCTGCTTGAAGACGATTACTTTCTGTCTTAGCAAAACGCAATTCCGCTTGCAAGTCGCGCTCCTTCAACTGGAGTTCAGATTGCCTGTCTAAGAGAGCTTGTTTTTGTTGGCCAAGGGCATCCTTATCTTCCTTAATTGCTTCGATACGGTCATTGATGGCCTCACGCTTAGATGCAATTTGCGCTAACTCTGCCTTAAGTTGCTCAGACTTAGTTTGAAGATTTGCCCCTTCAGATCCCTGAGAACCCTGCTTGAAACTATCTACCAAGACTTGATTTTTCTCTACATCTGATAAGGCTTGCTGATACTCCAAGCCTAGCCTTTGCTCCTGCAGACGAGCATTTTCACCATCAACTTTGAGATCTTCTAGCGCTTTCTGTAAAGCCTTACGCTTTGTCTTAAGGGCTTCAACCTTAGCCTCACTATCACTTAATTGAGCCTTAATTTGGCTAATTTCAGTAGTTAATGCATCTAGTTCGGGCTTAATAAAGAGACTATTATTTTGCTTATTGGCACCACCGGCAAAGGCTCCACCAGGGCGGATTTCAGAGCCATCAAGAGTAACCATACGTACTTGAAAACGAACAGCTCGAGCAGCCTTATTGGCATTGTCGATGGTATTAAAGATTGCCGTTACACCTAAGATGTTTTGAAAAATATTAGCCAAACGTTCCTCGTAAGTGACCAAATCGGAAGCCATACCAATGAAACCAGGTGCATTGGCAAGAATTTGAGCAAATTGCCCATTCAGTTGACGTGGTTTGATGGTTGTCAATGGTAAGAAAGTCGCACGACCCTGACGATTACGTTTCAAGTAATCAATCGAACGCTTAGCTGCTGCTTCATCCTCAACAATGATGTTTTGCCCACTAGCTCCCATTGCAATTTCAAGAGCCGTCTGATAGCGCGTATCAAAGGTCAAGTGTTCACTAACAGCGCCAATAATTCCCTGAATGGATTGGGCATTTTGAAGAACGGACTTAACCCCTGCATAGAAATTACTATGATTTTTTTGAATAGACTCTAGACTTTGACGGCGAGCTTCTTTACTCTTAAGGTGATCCATGAGGTCAAACATCTTCGTTTGAGCTTCTTGATAGTCCTTATCGATGACTTGATAAGACTGATCCTTCTCTTTGTAGCTATCCAAGAGATTTTGAAGACTCGCTTGAGCTGCTTGATAAGCCTTTTGAGCTTCGCTAGCTACTTCCTGAGCAGAGAGCAAATAAGCTTGAGCCTGTTTATATTCTTCAGCCTGTGCCTCAAGTGCTTGTGTCTGACTTTCCATGTCGTGAGTGACCTGAGTTAGACTGTTGGAAACCTTAGCTTCCTCCTGCATAAGACTGACATAGTCTTCTCGCAAATGTTCAATAAGCGTATCTGGGTCATCAGAAAATTGCTCCAGATCTTTTTGAATGGCAGTCAGCTCCTGAGCAATAGTATTCAATTCAGCATTCAATTTAACTTGACGTTGGTTAACCTTATCAAGCGAAGCCTGTGCTTCTGCTTTCAAACTCTCTAGCTCGCTGAGACGAGCTGCTGTCTCTTCTTTTCTCTCGGAACGCTGCTGACTCTCCATGGTATAGAGATCAATTTGACGCTCAAAGTCACTAATAAGTCGTGTGACATCTACTAAGGTTTGTTGGTCAGAAGAAATTTGTTCTGAAATTTGGTGACGTTTTTGCTTGAGTTTTTGGTTCTCCGTCTCTAAACGATGACGTTCCTCATAATAGCTGGTTAATTTGTCCTTGACCTCTGCCAAATCTTCTTGTGTTTGGGTTAAGTCAGATTTTCCAACTTCAATGTCATGCACTAAAAGGTTAAGCAGGGTCTGTCTACGCTCTCCATCGAGTTCTAAGTAGCATTTTGCTGTCGCTGCTTGCTTTTCAAGTGGTTTAACCTGACCATCTAGCTCATAGATGATATCTTCCAATCGATCAAGATTATCCTGAGTTTGATTAAGCTTGCTTTCGGTTTCTTTCTTACGTATCTTATATTTAAGAATACCTGCAGCTTCCTCGAAAATAGCACGGCGATCCTCAGGTTTGGCATTAAAAATAGCCTCAACACGACCTTGAGAAATAATAGAAAAAGAATCACGCCCAAGACCAGTATCCATGAAGAGGTCACGAATATCACGCAGACGAACCTTCCTACCATTGATCAAGTAGTCATTGTCACCATTTCGATAAATATGACGTTCCACACGAATGGTTTCACCAACACCTGCGATAAAGCCGTCACTGTTATCAAGAGTGACCGCTACTTCCGCGTAGTTAAGAGCTTTACGGACCTCTGTACCTGCGAAAATAACATCTGGCATCTTACCCCCACGCAAACTCTTTGCAGAGGATTCGCCCAGTGCCCAACGCAGACTCTCTGTAATATTTGATTTTCCCGATCCATTTGGACCTACAACCGCTGTTACTCCTTTGTCAAATACGACCTTCGTCTTATCCGCAAAGGACTTAAAGCCCTGCATTTCAATTGATTTCAAGTACATGCTTAATTACCTAGTTGTTCAAGGGCAGACTTCGCTGCTGCCTGTTCAGCTAATTTCTTTGATTTTCCGAAACCAGTGCTGAGTTCCTTACCATCAACAGCTACCTGCATAGTAAATTCCTTAGCATGAGCAGGTCCAGACTCATCGATAACAGTATAAGTAATATCAACCTTACCATTGACCTGGAGACGCTCTTGAAGCGCCGTCTTATAGTCTATTACTCGGTCAAAGTTCCCCTTTTCAACCTGAGGAATCATGACCTGATTCAAAAATTTCTCAACAGCAGGCAAACCTTGATCCAGATAGAGAGCTCCAAGGAAGGCTTCCCAGAGATCACCGAGAATGGTGGCACGCTCACGACCACCAGATTTTTCTTCACCTTTACCAAGACGAATATACTGCTCGAATCCGCAAGCCTTTGTAAATCCGGCTAAGCTCTCTTCACGAACGATAGTACTACGCATCTTAGACATTTCCCCCTCCGGTTTGTTAGGGTAACGATTGTAAAGGTAAACAGAAATGACTAATTGCAGAGCCGCGTCTCCTAAAAATTCCAAACGTTCATTATGTGAAATGTTTAGGAGGCGGTGCTCATTGGCATATGAGGTATGTGTAAATGCAGTTTCTAAAAGGTCCTTTTGGCTAAAAACAATACCAAAGTCCTGTTCAAGTTTTTGTTCAAGTTGATTCATAAAACATCCTTTCTTTTTAAACACACTAACTATAATTATATCAAAAAAAAGCAGATTTTCATGATGGAAAACTGCTTTTAGTAGCTATATCTGCGGATTTAGTGAGAGGTAACCAATTGCACTAAAAAAGCTAAGCAAGGCTCAACTTCATTTTCTTAATAATCTGGACGAACAACACCTGTAACGGTTTCACGTGTTGCTTCGACATCTTCTTCAAGGACAACCTTGATGATACGTTTAGCTTCTTCTGAAGTACATGCAACCAATGGCAAACGAAGTGGTCCAACTTCCAAACCAAGATGGTTGAGAACAGCCTTGACAGGTGCAGGACTTGGTACTGAGAAGAGAGCGTTAACTTTAGGAATGAATCTACGTTGGATAGCTGCTGCCGTCTTGAGGTCACTATTTTCAATAGCTTTAAGCATGGCATGCATCTCATCACCATTTGTATGAGAGGCTACTGAGATAACACCATTAGCTCCAAGGTTCATTGCGTGGAAGGCATCTCCATCTTCACCAGTATAAACTAAGAAATCTTCAGGTTTGTGCTCAATAAGGTAGGCCATGTTGGCAAGACTGGTACATTCTTTAACACCAATGATATTTGGATGTTCAGCCAAACGAAGCATGGTATCTGGAGTCATTTCAACAACTACACGACCAGGAATGTTGTAGATGATAATTGGCAAATCAGAAGCATCTGCAATAGCTTTGAAATGTTGGTACATACCTTCTTGTGATGGCTTGTTGTAGTAAGGCACGATAGCAAGACCTGCTGCGAAACCACCAAATTTAGCAACTTCTTTAGCAAACTCGATAGAGTCACGCGTATCGTTGGTACCGACACCAGCAATCAGTGGCACACGACCATTGACAATCTTTTGAACAGCCGCAAAGAGTTCCAACTCCTCATCATGAGTAAGCGTTGGGCTTTCAGCAGTTGTTCCTGCCAAAAGAAGAGCTTCCGTATGGTGAGCCAATAGATGCTCAATCAAGTCTGGAAGAGCATCATAGTTGATAGATCCATCCTCATGGAAAGGTGTAATTAGGGCTGTGATCAGTTTGACATCTCTTAATTGATCAATTGACATATTATTCTCCTTCAACCGTTTTCTAATCCTTTCCATTTTACCATAATTTTGACCAGACAGACAGATAAGTTGACAATTTTCTGAAAACGTGATGTCACATTGTTTCCAATTTTTGGTGATTTACACAAAAAAACAGAGAGATATGTCTACCTGTTTCATTGCAATCAGCTTTAAGTTAGTATTAACATACAACACTAAAACCTTACTAGTCCCTAAGCCATGGCGCAGTGGTTAATTGGAAACATTCATGTTTACAACATTTGTACTTCCTAATCAACTGTTCGGGGGCGAAACTACGAAATCAAACTCTTCGAGTTATTGATTTCTGTTTCGCTCCCTATTTCAATTCAAATTTTAATTCTGATGTTGGGCGTACAAGTCCACGTTCGTGTAGAGTTTCTGCAATTTGGACTGAGTTCCAAGCAGCACCTTTGAGGAGGTTATCTGAAACAACCCACATGTGTATACCTTTTTCAGCATCCAAGTCTTTACGGATACGTCCGACAAAGGTATCACGTGATCCAACAGCATTAACGGCTTGTGGGTAGACTTGGTTTGCAACGTCATCTTCAAGGACCGCACCTGGGAATGCTGCAATAGCGGCTTTCACTTCATCAATTGGTGCCACTTCTTTTGTTTCAATGTAGACAGACTCTGAGTGAGCTGACAAAACTGGAATACGCACACATGTTGCTGATACGGCAATGCTATCGTCTTCCATGATTTTCTTAGTTTCGTTTGTCATCTTCATTTCTTCGTAAGTATAGTCATTTTCAGTGAAGACGTCAATTTGGGCCAAGGCGTTGAAGGCGATTGGGAAGTGTTTCTTATCACCACCACATGGCAAGATTTCAGCTTTAACATCACGTGGGTTAACGCCGTCATTCAAAACTTCTTTCAACTCACGTTGTGTTTCAAGGATTGCTCCCATACCAGCACCTGATACAGCTTGATAAGTTGACACGATGATACGGTCCAAGCCCCATTTTTGACGAACTGGCTCAAGTGCCACCATCATTTGGATAGTTGAACAGTTAGGACAAGCGATAATACCGTTGTGAGCATCAAGCGCATGTGCATTGACCTCAGGTACAACCAATGGCACATCTGGATTTTGACGGAAGTAAGATGTGTTATCAACGACTACTGCACCGGCTTTAACAGCGTATGGTGCATATTTAGCAGAGGTAGATCCACCAGCTGAGAAAAGTGCAATGTCTACACCTTCAAATGCGTCTTCCGTCGTTTCTTCGATGGTCACGTCTTGACCTTTAAACTGCAAGACTTTTCCTGCAGAACGAGCAGACGCAAGGTAGCGAATTTTATCGATTGGAAGTGTTGATTCTTCCAACATTTTGATCATTTGAGCACCAACGGCACCTGTAGCACCGACAACAGCAACTGTGTATCCCATAGTTAAACCTCTTTCGGAATTTTCTATCAATTTAGTTTAATGAATCTATTATACTATGTTTAAGCCCAGTTGAAAAGGGTTAAAAGAGCAAGAATAACAGAAAAATCCCCTACCAAACGGCAAGGGATAAGAGGCATCTTTCGATGAGAGTAGCAGGTTCACACAACTACTCAAGGTCCGCTCCTGCGTTACAATTTAATGTTGACCTCCTCAGCGCAAAAGGCTCTAAAGAGCCAATCGACTCATCGCATACTCCTATTCTAACATAATAGGTAACAGAGTCAAGCGGTTGAGTTCTACAAATACTTTCTTGCTTCCCTAATACTAAGAGATGCCATTTGACTAGCATGGTGATTAATAAATCACGGACCCAATCAGGATTTACCTTTGAATAATTGCGCAAGCTCCAACCGATAGCCTTGTTAATGAAAAACTCAGTCTGTCCAAAGTTATTACAAATAACCTCAGCTAAAAGGTCTGTATCTGTCAATTCTTTACGTATAAGCTGGTGGTCAATGGCAATACGTCTCAACCAAAAATCCTCATCCAGACTCCATTGGCGCACGAAGTCCTTGGTTTCTGGATAGTAAAAAGTAATCTCCCCGATAATACGGTCTAATTGATCTATACTATCCCACCATGATTTGGTTTGAGCTAATTCCTTTAGCTTTGAAAAATCTTCAGGTCTAAACTCCTTCTTCTTTTTGTCCAGATAATCCATAGCAATATATTGAAACTCACGGTAGGGGTGCTGCCAACACTCTTCCATAAAAGTCCAGTCAATTGGATCCTTAATGAAAGGCTTAAAAAACTCTCTTTCAATCTTTCTGAGAATTGTTTTTTTGAACGCCAAGAAACCTGAATTTATTTTTCATATAGGCTTCCATGTGTGTACTTTAGCTGAGTCAGCTTGGTCTTCTTACAGTTTTAAAAGGATTTTTACCCATTTAGAAGGTTTCTGAGGCAATAGTCGGGCACTTGTTGTTTGGGACGTATAGGCTCCTTTACTACAAAGAAATTGGTTCACAGTTCAGAGCTTTTTCTACAGTTTCTCAAATATTAGTATCAATCTATCATTGTCAGATTGCATAATTAATTTGTCAACTTTGACTAGACATTTCCAGACTTCTACCGTATTTTTCTGACAGGACCATCTATGGTCTTTTGCATCCAGACGATATCATGCCATTGTTCAAACTTGTAACCAACTTTTGGAAAATGAGCCACTTGGATATAACCGCGTTTTTCATGCATGGCAATACTAGCCTCGTTCGGAACAGCAATACAGGCTAAGAATCGCAAAAAGCCTCGTTTTTCAAGTTCCTCTTCGAGAGCACCATAGAGCTGGCTCCCCAAACCCCGACCACGCGCATCTTCATTCAGATAGATAGACAATTCTGTCGTCCAATCATAGGCTGTTCGAGCATAGTAGGTTGAGGCATAAGCATAACCGAGAACTTGTCCATCCTCTTCTGCTACTAGATAGGGGTATCTTTCAATCGTATTGCTGATGCGTTTTTCAAACTCTTTAATACTAGGAACCTCATATTCAAAGGTAATCGCCGTCTTCTCAACATAGGGTGCATATATGGCCTGAATAGCTTGTGCATCAGCCAAGTTGGCTGGACGAATGGTTATCATCAATTTCTCCTTCGACTTCATTATCTTTATTTTAAACGGCTCTATAATTTCTGTAGTGGGTAAAACCACTGTAGAGATTATAGAGCTTT
>OLPD01000500.1_pt1 | contig 29198 bp, 25 predicted proteins | sample 1672111 | NCBI WGS metagenome assembly OLPD01 (sample SAMEA3136646, study PRJEB25190) | human gut metagenome
AACCTTAAAATCGATACCGTATTTACTGTACCTCTGCATCATTGCCGCAGTCACAACATGATCAGGATAGTCGTATTTCGGCAGCGTCCGCACCTTTTCTTTCCGCAGTTCTTCGACCACGCTATTAACAGCCGCGCCCAATGTCGGCGCTGTCTGCATTACAACATCGTCGCCGAGGTTCGTGACAAATGCCGTTCGGACGATTGCACCGTTCTCGTACTCAATTCCTGCATTGCAAATAATATGATTCATCCGCATGTAGACCTTTTTGCCTGATAGAGCAGTAAGCGACGGTGCAAATAGGAAGAATGAGATCTCCTTGTCGAGATAAAACTCGCATATCTTCACCAAAATAGAAAACGGCGGATTGTCCAGCACAACACATCCGTCCGGATACGCGAATTTTTCATAGTCCCCGTCCGGCCAAAAAGGCCGGACAATCGTCTTCGGATCGATGTTGTATTCTGCGCACGCCCAGTCTTTTACCGCATCATATACAAGCGGCGGCGTGTAACAATCATCTGTTGTTTTCTTCGGCTTGAACTTTTCTACAAACTCTTCATATGTCTTGCTCCTATTTAATCCTGCCATGCAACTCCTGCAGGGATGCAATCTTGCCGCCGTCATGATTATTGACTGCATGGATTCCTGTTGCCGCTGCCATAGCCGCTGCCATTGTCGTGCAGTACGGAATTCTTCCCTTAATCGCAGCTTTTCTCAGGTAGCTGTCATCATATACACTGTCTTTTCCAACCGGTGAGTTCACGATGATATCCACCTTTCCATTCGTGATCTCGTCGAGTACATTCGGGCGTCCCTCACACAGCTTCTTTACTTTTTCAGCCGGAATGCCAGCTTCATTGATCAGCTGACAGGTGCCTTCTGTTGCAATGATGCGGAAATTATTCTCATGGAACAGTTTCGCAACCTCTACAACTTCTGCCTTATCTTTGCGGTTTACAGAGATCAGCACAGTTCCTGACAGCGGAAGTTTGGACTGAACTGCTTCCTGCGCCTTGTAAAATGCCTCTCCGTATGATTCAGAAAGTCCCAGTACTTCTCCGGTAGATCGCATCTCCGGTCCTAACAGCGGGTCTACTTCCGGGAACATGTTGAATGGGAATGCTGCCTCTTTTACTCCGTAATACGGAATCACTTTCTCTTCCAGTGCAGGTACCGGACTCTCCTTACCGGTCAGCTCACGCGTAATGATCTCCGTTGCGATCGGCACCATACGCACATTACAAACCTTTGACACAAGCGGTACGGTACGGGATGCTCTCGGGTTCGCCTCAAGCACAAATACCTTGCCATTCTCGATGGCGTACTGCATATTCATCAGTCCCTGTACATGCATTTCTTCTGCAATCTTTCTTGTATATTCCTTAATGGTCTCCACATTTTCCCTGGAAATGTGTACCGATGGGATTACACATGCAGAGTCTCCGGAATGTACACCTGCTAGCTCGATATGCTCCATAACCGCCGGTACAAATGCGTTGGTTCCATCACAGATCGCGTCAGATTCACACTCCAGTGCATGATTCAGAAAACGGTCAATCAGGATTGGACGGTCAGGTGTTACACCAACTGCTGCCTTCATGTAGTCAGCCATTGCCACATCATCGTAGACTACTTCCATTCCACGTCCGCCAAGTACGTAAGATGGGCGAACCATAACCGGATAACCGATCTTGCCTGCGATCTCTACTGCCTCTTCTACGGTTGTAGCCATTCCCGCTTCCGGCATTGGAATCTCCAACTTATCCATCATTGCACGGAACTGATCTCTGTCCTCTGCAAGATCGATAACAGACGGTGCGGTTCCAAGAATACGAACACCATTCTTCTCCAGATCTGCTGCCAGATTCAGCGGTGTCTGTCCACCGAACTGTGCGATCACGCCAAGTGGTTTTTCCTTTTCGTAAATACTCAGCACGTCTTCCAGTGTCAGCGGCTCAAAGTATAACTTGTCAGAAGTATCGTAGTCTGTAGAAACCGTCTCCGGGTTACAGTTCACGATGATCGTCTCAAATCCAAGCTTCTTCAGCGCCATTGCCGCATGTACACAACAATAATCAAACTCAATCCCCTGACCGATACGGTTCGGTCCACCGCCAAGGATCATAATCTTACGGTTATCAGATACCGGATTGGCATCCTCTGCATTATATGTGGAGTAGTAATATGCACTGTCCTTCGTACCGCTTACATGTACACCTTCCCACGCCTCTACGACACCAAGTGCTTTTCTCTTATTGCGGATATCAGCTTCCGGAACTTCCAGGATCTGGCTGAGGTATTTGTCAGAGAATCCGTCTTTCTTAGCCTGTGTCAGTGCTTCGTCTGATGGCAGAGCCCCTTTGGATTCCATCAATGCATTTTCTTCCTCCACCAGTTCCTTTATCTGCTCCAGGAAATAATGTTTTATTTTCGTGATCTCATGAATCTCCTCTACAGTCGCACCTTTTCTGAGTGCTTCGTAGATCAGGAAATAACGCTGGCTGGACGGAGTGATCAGCTGTTTCAGCAGGTCTTCCTTCGTGCGAGAATCAAAATCCTTCGCATGACCCAGACCGTAATTGCCATTCTCCAGGCTTCGGATTGCCTTCTGGAATGCTTCTTTGAAATTCTTACCGATACTCATAACCTCGCCGACCGCACGCATCTGTGTGCCAAGCTTGTCCTCTACACCTTTGAACTTCTCAAATGCCCAGCGTGCAAACTTGATTACCACATAGTCACCGTCCGGAACGTATTTGTCCAGAGTGCCGTATTTGCCACATTCAATATCCTTCAATGTCAGTCCGCATGCAAGCATCGCAGATACAAGCGCGATCGGGAATCCGGTTGCCTTGGATGCCAGCGCAGAAGAACGGGATGTACGCGGATTGATCTCGATAACAATAATTCTGTCTGATACCGGATCATGCGCAAACTGCACGTTCGTTCCACCGATCACCTGTACAGAATCTACGATCTTATACGCCTGCTCCTGCATTCTCTTCTGACATTCTTCCGAAATCGTCAGCATCGGAGCAGAGCAGAAGGAATCTCCTGTATGCACGCCCAGTGGATCAATATTTTCAATAAAGCATACCGTGATCATATTGCCTTCTGCATCACGAACCACCTCAAGCTCCAACTCTTCCCATCCGAGAATAGACTCCTCTACAAGCACCTGTCCCACAAGACTTGCCTGCAGTCCTAGTGCACATACAGTCTTCAGTTCTTCCTTATTATAGACAAGTCCGCCGCCGGCACCGCCCATAGTATAAGCCGGACGCAGTACCACCGGATAGCCCAGATTATCAGCAATCGCAAGTGCTTCGTCTACAGAATACGCAACCTCGCTTCTCGCCATTTCCACGCCAAGCTCATTCATCGTCTTCTTAAACTCGATGCGGTCTTCCCCACGTTCGATTGCATCCACCTGCACACCGATAACCTTTACATTATATTTGTCAAGAATTCCTTCTTTGTATAATTCAGAGCAGAGATTCAATCCGGACTGTCCTCCCAGATTCGGAAGCAGCGCATCCGGTCTTTCTTTTGCAATAATCTGTTCCAGACGATTCACATTCAATGGCTCAATATAAGTAACATCCGCAATCTCCGGATCCGTCATGATCGTTGCCGGATTAGAATTCACCAGCACAATCTCATATCCCAGTTTTCGAAGGGCCTTACAAGCCTGTGTTCCAGAATAATCGAACTCGCACGCCTGACCGATAATGATCGGGCCGGAACCAATAATCAGTACTTTCTTAATATCTTCTCTCTTTGACATAGTATCTCCTCTCTGCTGAAGCAGTAACATTTTTTCACAATATAATTTACCATAAAAGCATAAGGAGACGCAATCCGTAATACAAAAAAAGCACTTGTGATAAAACACAAATGCAATATACCTCACGATTTTTAAATTAAACTATTACAAATTACTCTTTTAACAAAATCAAGAGCGGCAACCTCTATATAATATAGACTATGCCACTCCTTCCAAAGAGCTTCCTCTTTCAATGCTAAATCAATTATATTATCATACCACTAAATTGTCAATCACTTTTTGAATAAATTTGTATATCCCAACAAGTTTTGAATTTGATTTAAAATAATCCTGGTGACGCACTGCACGATTATCAAATAAATCTTTCAGTTCATCGTATCTATGTTGTCTGGCTGCCTTACTGGTAACAATCTTATCATATACATATAACAAAGTAATAATATTATATGTAACTCTATAATTTAAATTTTTTCCTCTTGTGTTACTATTTACATTCGTAAGTGATTTTACAAAATTTGAAATCTCTACGTCTATCTGTTTTCCATTTTCTAGTGGATCAAACAGACGATTTATCAGACAATTACTGTGCGCAGATGCATTTCGTATATCACGTATAGAATTCATAAATTTGTTATTAACAATTTCCTCACCGTATCTTTGATTATAAAATTCACAAAGATATGTCAAATCACCAAACGATATCACTTCAACAAATACCCACGCCGGAAAATATGGACAATATTTTTCAATGAGGTCTTTACAATATTCGCTCGACTTATGTTTGCGTATATTTTTCAAAATATATGCATTATTATCGCTCGCTACAAATCGCCTAATGATATCATAACCATCCTCTTCCGGATTATTCTCTATAACCCGTAAAAGTTTTACTTTAAGATAATGTTCAATATCCAAGCACATTTATTCGGATAACAGCTGGTTACCAGAATGGATGTAATCTCTGCTCCGGCAAACTGTATATTGGTACGCAGTGTCTTCAGCGCTTCTTCATAATGATAGTTCTCTTTGCGCTGATCTACCATCGTGACGCTCGGTCTTACTCTTGTCTGTTGACGTGCATCACTTCTTTGACTTCTTCTTTCCTGTTCCATTTATATAATCCTTTCTGTCCGGGATCACGCTGAGCGTGGATAATCCCAGATATTTCTCAATGTCTTCTTCTGAGCGGATTGTGTCATCCATCAATGCTCTTACTACCACCACGCCTGCACAGAGGAGCATGCCAAGCAGGATACCCATAGCTGTTGTCTTCGTCACACTCGTATCCGAACGGACTGTCGGCACTTCGCCGGTCTCGATGATCTTAGGTGGTGCAACCTCCATCTGTTCTCCGATATATTCTGATGCCACATTTGACAGTTCATCTACGATGTCTTTTGCTTTCTTTGCATCCGGATACTGCACCGCGATCTGCAGGATACGTGTATCGTCCTGGTTCGTTACTGTGATACAGTTTTTCAACGCCTTATAGTCCATGTCCAGATCCAGGTTATCTACCACCTCGGTAAGTACCGGGCGGCTGGTTATTAAAAGCGAATAATCCTTTGTCAGCTGAGAGCCGATCTGTAAATCGGCCAGCGAACTAAGAGTTGTCTCCTTGGTGAGCACCAGCATCATGGAAGATGATGTGTACTGTGGCGTAACCAGATATTTGGCATAGCCAAATGCCAGACCGCCGAATATAATGCCGCACATCAGAATTGCCAGAATCTTAGACCGCAGCACATAAAAAAGCTCCAGCAGGTCTATTTCCATTTCTTCGTTTTCGTATCTTTTTTCCATTTATCTCGTTCCTTTGTCTGATTTTAATTTCTTTCGTCTCTTCTCTTCTAAGATCTCTCTGGCACTTCCATGTACCAGCATACGGATATACTCCGGTTCCAAATGCTTCTGCATCCACTTTTCCGCAGCTTCTGTGTCCGGACTTCGGTGCAGCGGATCATGCATATCCGTAGATAAAAAATGCACGTTCTGCTCTTCCAGCTGCTTTCTGCACCATCTGGTGGTCTTGCTGTACCAGCTGCCGCCTACAGAACTGTAATTGATCTGGATCTTTGCTCCGTCATGGATCAGTTCTTCGATTCTTCCATCCTCCCGCAGTACATGATACCGCTCCACATGTGCCAATATCGGTACATATCCAGCCATCCGGAGTTCACGTACCGCCGCAAATAATGTCGAATACGGTACCTCTGGCATAAACTCCACCAGCACATACCGGGTGTCTGCCAGTGTCAGTAGTTTTCCTTCATCCAGAAGTCTTCTGGTATCAGATGAATACAGGATCTCCTGTCCCGGAAACACCGGAAATATCACATCGAATTGCTGCTCTGCCTTTGCCCGGAATATCCTGCACAGCTTGCGGATCTTTTCTGTCCGTTCACGAGAGGCATCTCTGGCAGAACCATGTGGCGTAACAATCGCACCCACAATCTCATGCTCCATAGCGATATGCAGCATCTGAAGGCTCTGTTTCATATCTTCAGCACCATCATCGATCCCCGGAAGGATGTGACAATGCATCTCGACTTTTTTCATAGTTACTCCCCATCTTTATAGTCAATAAAAAAGGCAGCTTGCGCAATACTACTTCATACAATCTGCCTTACCTTATCTATATCATCTATATCATTCTGTCTGTAACCTCTTATGTCTTTCATAACCATACTCCTTTGAATCGATGGCCATTCTCACCCTTGCATTCGTTGTAGTACTTTAGAATTATGTAAATATTCCACCCCTAAATTTAATGGTTTTATTTCACAATTTCTATAGAAATAAACCTCAGAAAGTTGTACAATATTTCTATAGTATTATTGAAAGGAAAGGGGTTATTTTTATGAAGCACAACGAAATGTTAGCGATGATCCTGGCCGGCGGCCGTGGTTCTCGCTTGCACGAACTAACGAATAAAGTTGCCAAACCCGCAGTAGGCTACGGTGGAAAATATAGAATCATCGATTTCCCGATTAGTAATTGTGCCAACAGCGGTATTGATGTAGTGGGAGTATTAACACAGTATGAATCCGTTATCCTGAACAGTTATGTGGCTGCAGGCGGTCGTTGGGGACTGGATGCCAAGGACAGTGGCGTCTTCGTATTGCCACCGCGCGAGAAAGCGGATGCCAACCTGGATGTATACAGAGGTACGGCAGACGCGATTTCCCAGAACATCGACTTCATCGACGGTTTTGGTCCTGAGTATCTGCTGGTTCTCTCAGGCGACCACATTTACAAGATGGATTATGACAAGATGCTTTCTTATCACAAAGAGCATAATGCCGATGCGACCATCGCAGTTATCGAGGTTCCTATGAAGGAAGCCAGCCGTTTCGGTATTATGAATACGGATGAAGATGGACGCATTGTTGAGTTTGAAGAGAAGCCGCCGCAGCCGAAGAGTAATCTGGCTTCGATGGGTATCTACATATTTAACTGGAAGCTGCTTCGCAAGATGCTGGTAGCTGATATGAAGAATACCGAATCTAACCATGATTTTGGTAAGGATATCATTCCGGCACTTCTGGCAGACGAGCGTAAGCTGATGGCTTATAAGTTCAAAGGATATTGGAAAGATGTTGGTACGATCGATTCTCTCTGGGAAGCCAACATGGATCTCATAGAGACTCCAAGTCCGCTGGATCTGAGTGATCCGACCTGGAAGATCTACACAGAGGATACTAATTCTCTGCCACAGTATATCGGTGAGGATGCCAAGGTCAGCCATGCGTATATCAATCAGGGCTGCGTGATCGAGGGAGAGGTCAAGAATTCCGTGCTCTTCACAGGTTCACGCATTGCCCCGGAAGCTAAGATCATTGATTCGGTGCTGATGCCGAATGTTATCGTAGAAGAAGGTGCCGTAGTCACCCGCGCTCTGATTGCTGACGGCGTGCGGATCGGTGCCGGTGCAGTTGTAGGTTCTCCTGACAGCGAACACATCGAATTAATAGCAAAACGTGTAAAGGGGGAAGAATAATATGAGCAGTGCACTGGGTATTATTAATTTTGCCAGCAATCTTACAAAAGTAGCCGGTCTGCAGGATTATCGGTCTGTCGGAGCAATCTCTTTCCTGGGCAGATACCGTGTGATCGATTTTCCAATCTCTAACTTCAGTAACAGCGGCATGGAAAACATCCACGTATACACACGCTGGAAACCGCGTTCACTTGCCGAGCATCTGGGAACCGGACGTCAATATAATATCAACTCCAAGCGCGGCAGACTGCATCTGCTCTTTGCAGAGGATGAACTGGATAGTCTGTATAGCAATGATATTTCTGCTTACATGGACAATATCGAAGTCATCGAGAATTCCTGCCATGATTATGTGATCGTCGCCTCCAGCTGTATGATCTTCAAGCAGGATTGCAAGGAACTGCTTGACCAGCATATCGAGTCTGGCGCAGACATTACCCTGCTGTATCACTCTACCGATAATGCAAAGGAACAATTCTTAACCTGCCAGACACTGGAATTGAATCGTCAAAAAGGTGTACTTTCCATTACACCAAACCGTGGAACAGCGAAGAATCGCCAGATCTTTGCAGGAACCTATGTCATGAGACGTGACCTGTTCATTGATATGATCAAGAAGGCTCATAACACATCTGCCATGTACTCTCTGATGGATTGGGTGAATCTCATGTGCAATGAACTGGATATCCGTGGCGTGGCTCATCGTGGTTACTTTGGATCTATTACTGATTTCAAGAGTTACTATGACACCAGCATGTCTCTGATCGATCTCAAGACCGCCCGCAGCCTGTTCGATCCGGATTGGCCGATTTATACACGTACAAGCGACAGCTGTCCGACACAGTATCTGGAGGGTGCAGATGTCAAAGCATCTGTTATTTCCAACGGATGCCGCATCGAAGGCACGATTGACCACTCCATTCTGAGCCGTGGCTGTATCATCAAAAAAGGTGCCGTAGTGAAGAACTGCGTAATCCTTCCGGATGTAGTCATCGGTGAGGATACCGTTCTGGAGAATGTAGTTGTAGATAAGCATGTACGTATCAATCACATCAAAGAAGTGAAGGGTACACCGGAGCATCCGGGTTATGTGAAGCGCGGCGATCATTTATAAAAATATTAAGCAATACCGGTTTTAATGCGATATGGCATTGCAATTTCAAAGAAGAAAAACAGGCCTCAGTATTGTCTGAGGTCTGTATTCATGTAAAGGAGTACTATGTTACGAAATGTAGATCTGTCGGAGATCTCCGACGGCAAATTATATGATGCGAATGATATGGTAAAGGCTGACTGTAAGGGCTGTGAAGGATGTTCCGCCTGCTGCCGGGGCATGGGTAAGTCTATCGTCCTCGATCCGCTGGATGTCCACCGCCTTACTACAGGGCTTGGTGTTCCATTTGAAGCGCTTTTATCCCAGCATATAGAACTGAATGTCGTAGACGGATTAATCCTCCCCAACCTCAAGATGACCGAAAGCGCCGATGCCTGTCCATTCTTAAACGGGCAGGGTCGATGCAGCATCCACGCATACCGGCCTGGCATCTGCAGGCTCTTCCCTCTGGGACGCTTCTACGAAAACGACAGCTTCCGGTATTTCCTGCAAGTGCATGAATGTCCGAAGCCGTCCAAAGCCAAGATCAAAGTCTATAAATGGCTGGATACCGATGATATACGCACCTACGAGCAATTCATCAGTGACTGGCACTATTTTCTCAAAGCACTTCAGGAACGGATTGCCGGAATGGAGGATCAGACACAGATACGTTCCATCTGTATGTACGTACTGCAGCAGTTCTACCTCGCGCCTTGCGAAGACTTCTATGAAGCGTTCCACGGAAGACTTGACGAAGCAAAGCGGTACTTTGAGATGTAAGATATGAGCCCCTCTAATACAAGATTAAAGGGGCTCGGGATTTGATTTAGGCTGTCTTTAAAATCTTTTTTACTCTATCAATTGAAACATCAAAAATATCTGCCAGTTCTTGTTCAGACTTTCCTTTCCGATAGTTCTGCCTAATCAGCTTTTCTTCTAATTCCTCATACGCTTCTTCTCTCGCTTCTTCTCTCTGAACTTCCATATCTAATTCATAATTGTAGTCTGCTATTAACATATTGCATACCTCGCTTCCTTTTCTTTGTAAGTACTCTTTTAGTATTCCTTGACTGATACATTCCTGAATTGCTATTTTGTATGCATCTTTCTTCCCTTGACACTGGTTATCACGTATCATTGCCATTAATTGACTATATTCTTTAAGTATTGGACATTTTTCCAAAATTTCATGCTGCTCTTCCAGATTAATATTAATAACACGAACTATGAGTTCCAGCATAGCTTCTGAATTCCGATCCTGTTTATACGAATCTGATAAGCGAAGCATTGTTTCTTTTATATATTTTTCCTTACCGTTATAAAATGTATAAAACTCTGGATATGGAAGTGCAATTCGTTTTTTCCTATAACGTCCTCTGTCTGGCACCAACTGTTCATATGCTCTTCCTGCATACAAGAAGCTCCTCAATGGCATATTCTCATTAATCGTCGATTGATGTTCTGCAAATATCATCGTTTTCCCATCCACTTGAAAAGCCACATCATTGCGCAAAGTCATGTATATGACATTATCTAACTGCATCCATTCGACTCTCGTCCCTTCTGGCAATGTTTCTTCATGAAGTGCATTATATAAAGAAATGACATTATCTTCTGCTGTCCGGTCATAACAAAACAAGTCAATAAATACACTGTTCTTTACCTCTCGGTTTTCTTTAGTCTGAATCATATCCATAAATGTATCATATTCCTCCCTTTCGCGCAGAAAAGAGGTTCGTTTGTGATACTTCTATAATCAATATACTACAAATAATTCTTTTCTGCAACCGTTTTAAGCATACAAACTTTCAAGAAGCCTGTAGCTTTAACACTTTACCATTTTATTCACTTGGTTTTTGATTATTGGCGACTTTACCATTTGACGTCTTTGATCATTATATTTTGCTCGAACGAGCGATTACAAACGCTTGTATAGATTACATATGATATTATCACTACTTTAATTATATGTCAACAGTATCGGACGGAGATTTTTAAGTTTTCAATATTTTTATAGAAGTGCTGAAAGAAGTAACTGCAGACAGCGGCTATTGTAGTGAAAAAAATCTGCTGTTTTTTAAGAGCATAGTTATGCGAGGGTATAGAAAGTTATATCAAGCTGCAGAATCATGAGCCGAGAAAGACACGCGCTTACAAAGAAAATAGCGGAAGAAATCGGCATTAGCCGATCTCCCCCGCATTTCACTTCAATACCCTTATAAGCTCATTTCTACCAGTCTTGCTACTGCCATGTCATCATCTTCCTGATAACCCTGCAGGCAGAGCATAATAGCACTTACATATTCTTCTGATACACCCAGCTGATTCTTAATATCCTGAAGCATCGTTCCGCTGGATGCAAGTTCACGGATCACTTTGATGTCCGCAGCCATTTCTTCAATTGATTTTTTCTCCATAAAGTTCTCCTTATGCGAGGGATTTGCCGGTCAGCAATTCATATGCCTGAAGATATTTGCCAATGGTCTTATCTACGATATCCTGTGGCAGTGTCCAGTCATCATGTGGATTAGACTTGAGCCAGTCTCTTGCAAACTGCTTGTCAAATGATGGCTGACCGTGTCCCGGCTCATACCCTTCTAATGGCCAGAATCTTGAGCTGTCCGGTGTAAGCATCTCATCGCCGATGATGATATTGCCATCCTCATCCAGACCAAATTCAAACTTGGTATCTGCGATAATGATTCCACGACTCAATGCATACTCTGCACACTTCTTATACAGCGCAATAGTATACTCTTTTAACTTGGTTGCGTATTCTTCACCTTTGCCAGGGAAGCGTTTCTCCAGATACTCGATACTCTCTTCAAATGATATATTCTCATCGTGATCACCGAGTTCTGCTTTTGTAGATGGTGTGTAGATTGGCTCCGGCAGCTTGTCAGACTCTTTCAGTCCTTCTGGAAGCTCGATACCACATACCTTTCCGGTCTCTTTGTAGCTCGCCCATCCGCTTCCTGTAATGTAGCCACGCACAATACACTCTACCGGCAACATATTCAGCTTCTTACAAAGCATGCTGTTACCATCGAATTTCTCCTGCTGGAAATATTCAGGCATATCCTTAACATCTACAGAGATCATGTGATTTGGCAGAATGTCCTGTGTCAGATCAAACCAGAATTTGGACATCTGAGTAAGTACGGTTCCTTTTTTGGTTACGGTATTGTGAAGAATCACATCAAAGCAGCTGATTCGGTCTGTAGCAACCATAATCATAGTATCACCATTATCATAGATCTCTCTGACTTTTCCTTCTTTGATCGGTTTCATTTCCTGTACACTCATCTTTCGCACCTCGGTATTAAACTTTTTAATCATTTAGAGACAACAAAAATGTCTCCATACTTTTCCTGTAACTATATAACCGTACCATTACTTCCAGTCATTTGTCAATGGCGAAAAAAATCGCCAGCACCGACTCTGTCGGTAACTGGCGATTTTCGCTCAGGGATTTTTCAATCCTTATTAATTCAGTTTTTCGTATTCTGCTACGATTGCGTCAAGCAGTCCTTCATCTGTCAGTCCTGTGATCTCTGCCGCAGCGGCACGTACGCCCTGGGCTCCTATCTTCTCCTGAAGTTCTACACTCTGCTTGTCGTTCGGATTATCATAATGCAATGCTGCACCTGCTCCGATTACCAGATGATCTACCGGAAGTCCGTATCCTGCTGCTGTCATCATAGGCTTGATCAGACGGTCTGTCGGGCTCAGCTTACGAAGAGGCTCACGACCTACTCTTGTTACATCATCCTGCAGATATGGATTCTTGAATCTGCCGATGATCTTTTTGATGTAAGCTGCATGTTTCTCTGGATCAAAGCCATACTTCTTGATCAGTCCAGCTCCGCTTTCTTTCATAGCTGCTGATACGATTCCGAAGATTTCTTCATCTGCGATTGCTTTATCGATGGTCGGGATTCCACGCAGATTTCCAAGGTATGCGGTAATGCAGTGTCCTGTATTCAGTGTGAAGAGCTTACGCTCAATGTATGCCATCAGATCATCGACCAGTGTCATACCTTCGATCTGTGGAAGTTCTCCCTTCAGTCCTGACTTTTCTACGTCCCACTCAAAGTATTCTTCTACTACTACGTCGATGAAGTTTTCGCTCTTAACCGGTGGTACGATACGGTCTACTGCACAGTCAGCGAATCCTACATACTCATCAGCATATGCTTTTCCGGCATCGCTCAGATTCTCATATACTGCTTTTTTCAGCTGAGAGGTTCCACGAATGGCATTCTCGCAGGCGATCATGTTCATAGGCTCTTTCACGCCATTTTCCATACGTTTCTCAATAGCCTGCGCGATCGTCGGTGCGATGCGTGGAAGAATCACAAGACCTACTGCTGTAGTTACCAGGTCTGCGGATGCGATCTCATCAATCGCCTCTGGCTTTGTAGAATTCACACCGCTGATATTTTCGATTTTCTGATCTTTACAATCTACGTCCATAACATGAACGGTATAAGTCTTATCCTCGTTGATCTTGTCAATGATTGCTTCTGCTACGTCGGCAAATACCACCTGATATCCTGACTGGCTGAGTAATGCTCCGATAAATCCACGTCCGATATTGCCGGCACCAAACTGTACTGCTTTTTTCATGATGCTCTCTCCTTCTTTTTATATATAATGCTGGGGGCAAAAGCCCCCGATTGTGGCATTAGCCAAATGTTTTCATAATTGTGTCTGCGTCTGCGTTCTTCTTCAGGTTCTCAAGAAGTGCTTCATCCTCCAGACTTCCTGCGATATTTGCAAGGATCTCCAGATGTTCATCACCCACACCTGCGATACCGATGATCAGGTTTGCTTTCTCATTACCAAACTGTACTCCATCCGGGTACTGCATAACTACGATACCAGATTTCTTAACGGTCTCTTTCGCATCAGATGTACCATGTGGAATTGCTACTCCCATTCCCATGTATGTAGTAACGATCTTCTCACGCTCTACCATTGCATCGATATAATTAGCATCTACATATCCCAGATCACACAGGAGCTGTCCTGCTGCACGGATTGCTGTTTCTTTATCTACGCTTGCACATCCTGTCTTGATTCCTTCCGGAACAAGGATTCCTGCTTTTGTCTCTTTCTTTTCTTCAGCAGGTGCTTCTGCCTTATCTGCTTCTGCTGTCTTACCTGTTGTCAATGTTTCCAGTTCTGCATACAATGCATCCAGATGTGGATCTGCAAGGAAGTTCTCCAGAGTGATCAGTCTTGCCTGCGGTGCACTCTTAGCTGCACGATCCTTGAGGATCTCCTGGCATACAACTACGTTAGCGTCTGCCGGTACATTGTCTACAGATGTGTTCGTTACGGTAATGCCAAGATTCAGATCTTTAATTCTGTTTCTGAACTTAGTAGCTCCCATTGCGGATGATCCCATACCTGCATCACATGCAAATACGATTTTCTTGATATCTTTTGCCTGTACATCGGCTCCGGCTACTGTTGTAAGTCCCTTCGCTTCTGCTTTCATGCTGTCCTTCTTTGCCTGTGCGTCTTCCAGACTCTTGTGATCTGCCATCTTAACGATTGGTGATGCAATCAGGAAAGATACTGTTGCTGCAATTGCTACTCCGAGGAATGTGATAACCATGCCCATTCCCTTTGGTGACATTGACATGAATGCGATGATAGATCCCGGTGAAGACGGTCCTACCAGACCTGCGCCTGTAATTGTGTAGAATGTAATAGCACAGATATTACCTACGATTGGTGCGATGATCACAACCGGATTCATCAGGATGTATGGGAAGTAAATTTCGTGGATACCACCCAGGAAGTGAATGATGATTGCTCCAGGTGCGGAATCCTTTGTTGCTTTATCTTTGCTGAATGCCCAGTATGCAAGCAGAACTCCAAGTCCCGGTCCCGGGTTAGCTTCCAGCATATACATGATTGACTTTCCGGCCTGTTCTGCCTGCAGTGTTGCGATTGGTGTAAAGATACCATGGTTGATCGCATTATTCAGGAACAGAACCTTGGCAGGTTCAATAAAGATTGCTGCCAACGGGAGTAATCCGTGATTAACCAGTACGTCAACTCCGGCTGTCAGTACAACCAGTACACCAGCCATGAATGGTCCAATCACATAAGAACCGATGATTGCAAGGATCATACCAAGTATACCGATTGAGAAGTTATTGATCAGCATCTCAAATCCTGCAGGCATATGACCTTCCATTGCCTTGTCAAATTTCTTGATCACCCATCCGCCAACAGGTCCCATTACCATAGCACCCATCAGCATCGGATAATCCGGTGCACCTACGATAACACCAATAACAGCGATGCCGCCGATAACGCCACCACGGTCTCCTCCGACCAGCTTACCACCCTGATAAGCTACCAGGATCGGCAGAAGATAGTTTAACATTGGTCCGTTCAGTGCTGCCAGCTTTGCATTTGGCAACCATCCTGCTTCAATAAAAAGTGCTGTGATAAATCCCCATGCAATGAATGCTCCGATATTCGGCATTACCATTGCGCTCAGGAATTTTCCAAAACGTTGGATTTTGTTTTTCATAGTTACAGTCTCCTTTCATTCCATAAACCGATAACATCTTGTTTCTATGCTTTTATATTAAAATACATCTGGGTTATTTTCAAACAAATGATATTGCAACTTTGGCGCAAACACTTTGTGACAAACCGCCTTTTTCCCTTTGTCATTATGTCGGTTATAGGTTATACTATATGTAACGAATGAAAGAACAAAACTAAGGAATGAAACGAGGAGGACGTTCATTATGCTGCTCACCAAGCGTTCCGGGGATATCATCCGGGTACTGATCCGCTTTCCACAGGACAAGCCGGTCACAACCGCGATCATCTCCGATGAACTTCATATCAGCAGCCGTTCCATCCAGAGGGAACTCCCCACTGTGGAAAAATGGCTCACCGCTAAGGGTTTCCGTTTTGTCCGTAAGCGCAGTGTAGGTCTGTTCTTAGACGAACCAGACGACCGAAGGAGAGAGCTTCTTACTCTGCTGGATGCCACGGGCACTGATATTCCATCCGCTGACGACAGACACAACCGTCAGCGACAATTACTGCACGCCCTGTTATTTGCCAGAGAACCGGTCAAGTCTCTGACTTTTATGGATCAGTTCGGCATCTCCGAAGGCACACTTACCAGCGACCTGAACCAGATTGAAAAATGGTTTGACAAATATCATCTGCGACTGGTACGCAGGCAGGGGCTTGGCATCTTTCTTACAGGCAGCGAGACTGCCAGACGCCAGGCCGTTACTTCACATTTAAAAGATCAGAAAGCGATTCCGGAAGCTGAGATTTCCGAATCCATTACTGACAGCGTGGCGCAAATCGTCAGCGACGGAGCACGCACATTGCATCTGAATCTGTCTGACAACGGCTATCTTCGGCTCAACATTTATCTGTCCTACAGTGTCTGCCGGATCCGTCAGGGAGAATATATTACCGCAGAGGAAGCTGCTTTTGAAGACCTGACCATGGAACCGGAATTTGCTGTGGCAGAATATCTGATGCAGAAGCTACGACAGACGTTTCGGCTGCCGATCATCGAGAGCGAGACCAGATATCTTGCCATCTTCCTTACCGGAATCCGGATCTGGTCAGCGGAGCAACGAGATCTAACCAGCAAGCGCGACTTTGACGTACACCAGATTACCCTTGCCCTTATCCAAAATGTCAGCGAGATTCTGGATATTGATTTTGGCAGTGATCCGCAGCTCGCCAGAGAACTTGGCATGCACATCCAGCCGGCTATCGGACGTATCCGTGCCGGCATCCCGATTGAGAATCCGCTGTTAGAAGAGATACAGAACCGCTATGATGAAGTATATCAGGCATGTACCGCCGGATGTATCGCGCTTTCCGCAAGCTATGGGCTGCCGTCTTTTCCGCCAAGCGAAGTCGGATTCATATCCATATATTTCTCCATGGCACTGGACAGACGGGCGAAGCTTGCCAGACGCATCTCGGTTATCATCGTATGCCCGACCGGTATCGGAAGCTCCAGACTGCTTGCCGAGAATCTGCACAAGGCTTACCCGGATCTGGATATCCGCGGCACCACATCAGCGTTCCATATCGAACCGGAAGAACTGGCGCAAAACGACATTGATCTGATTATTTCTACGGTCAGATTAGATACTACTTATCGCTATATCTATGTCAGCCCACTGCTGAACCGTCAGGACCGGATGCTGTTAGACTCCAAGTTCCAGTTGATCCTGTCACAGAAAAGTGATCGCAGACCACATGCAGAGAAGAAAGTACCGGAGACCTCTTTTACACGCAAGGATATTCATTTTGTCTCCCGCACAGGCGCAGAGATTGAGTATCTGTTGGATCACATACGGATTGGGCGCGCACCGGTGCTTCAGGAACGTCAGGAGATACTTGCATATGCCGCATCACTATTTTCTGATACTCCGGAAATGGAATCGCATTTTTATGAGATTATGAAAAAACGAGATCAGATTGCCGACACATATATGAAGCCGTTCCATGCTCTGCTCCTGCATGGCAAAAGTCCGGATATCATGCATCCATGTTTTGGCTATGTTCACCTGGAACCACCAATTTATGAGAATGCGCGTATTATTCTTGGCGCAATTGTAACCTTTATTCCGGAAAATGACCCGGATCAGGTATCGGCTCCGATCGTCAGTGAGATCATCGGCTCTCTCATGGAACAACCGGAACTTCTGAAAGCATTAAGGGAAGATGATGACGAACGTTTCACCCTGTTACTGGAAACGTCATTGATGAAATTCTATAAAGAAACGGCTGCTGACCGGCTGAAGCTGTCAGCGCAGGACAAATAAACTGAGGATATTGATATCTTCTATCCCTCCAAAAAAGGCGCTGTGAAAGTCTTATGTTCAAGCTTTCACAGCGTCTTTAAATTCTTAACAATATAGATTATGCATTGTATCCGTCCGGATTCTGCGACTGCCATCTCCAGGCATCCTCACACATCTCCTTCAGACCACGCTCCGCCTTCCATCCAAGCACCTTCCATGCCTTGGCAGGATCTGCATAGCATGTTGCGATATCTCCTTCTCTTCTCGGCTGGATCTCATATGGGATCTCTTTGCCGCAGGCTTCGCCAAATGCCTTTACCATCTCAAGTACGGAATATCCTCTTCCTGTTCCCAGATTGATGATGTCCAGTCCCGGTTTGGTAAAGATATAATGAATTGCCTTTACATGACCGATTGCCAGATCCACTACATGGATGTAATCACGCACGCCGGTTCCGTCCGGTGTGTCATAGTCATTGCCGAATACACCAAGTTTCTCACGCTTACCGACAGCCACCTGTGAAATGTAAGGCATCAGATTGTTCGGAATACCCTTCGGATCCTCACCGATGCGTCCGCTCTCGTGTGCGCCTACCGGATTAAAATAGCGAAGCAGGATCACGTTCCATTCCGGATGTGCTTTCTGCAGGTCTGTCATGATCTGTTCCATCATAGACTTGGTCCAGCCATACGGATTGGTACACTGTCCCTTCTGGCAAGACTCCGTGATCGGAATCACTTCCGGATCACCATATACGGTAGCAGACGAACTGAATACGATATTCTTGACGCCTACTTCGTCCATAACCTTCAAAAGTGTCAATGTTCCTGTAATATTATTCTGGTAATATTCCAACGGCTTCTTTACCGATTCTCCAACCGCCTTCAGTGCCGCACAGTGGATCACTGCTTCGATATCCTCTGCTGCAAACATCGCTTTCAATGCTTCTTCATCCAGGATATCCCCTTCATAAAATGTAATCTTCTTGCCTGTCAGTTCTTCCACTCTCTTCAGTGACTCTCTGGAAGAATTACACAGATTATCATATACCACTACGGAATAGCCGTCATTTAACAGCTCCAGAGCTGTATGGCTTCCGATATAACCTGCGCCTCCTGTAATTAATATACTCATAGGTTTGATCCTCCTTATCTTACTTCCACAAATGCTGCGGATATACCCCGTTATCTTTCATCTTCTGCATTGCTTCTACTACAACCGGCTTATCCTCTTTGTAGGTAATTCCATACCATTTATCATGAGACTTAAGTACAGATACGGTTGCGCGGTCTTCCTCTAACAGTCTGCTGACTACTGCCGGAAGGAAATACTCGCACTTCATCGGATTCTCTTTGATGCCCTTGTCCAGGAATGCTGGGAATCCTGCCTTGATCTCATCCAGAATGCTGCGGGTGAATCCCCACATATTCATAGATACGATCGTATCTGCCGGAAGCTCTGTCCAGGTCTCGCCGTCATCCTCTGTAAATGCGATACCGCCATTTCTCTTCTCGATCTTGGTACGCTCAGTAACCTCTACCAGTTCATGCTGATCGTTGGTCGTACATACACCACGAGATACATGTCCATTGTCGGTAACGGTATTACCAAGAATATAGCCTACCATGGTATAGCGGAATTTATCATCATCCTGATGTGTTGTCAGGTAATCATAGATCAGCTGGAATGCCTCTACCCCGTAATAATCATCCGCATTGATGACTGCAAATGGTCCATTCACCTGATCGATGCAGCTAAGTACTGCATGTGCCGTTCCCCATGGCTTCACTCTGCCCTCCGGCACGCTGTATCCGTCCGGAAGATTATCAAGTTTCTGATAAGCATAAGATACTTCCATATATTCCGACACACGGTCTCCGATTGCTTCACGGAATGCCTGCTCATTTTCCTCTTTAATAATAAAAATTGCTTTCTCGAATCCCGCTCTTTTTGCATCATACAGTGAGAAATCCACAATAATGTGTCCTTCTGCATCCACCGGGTCGATCTGTTTCAGACCACCGTAACGGCTTCCCATACCCGCTGCCATAATTACCAATACTGGTTTGTTCATAGTTGCTTCCTCCATATCCTTTTATTCTTGTATCTATCCGTTTAACCGCGCAGCACTTCTGCAAGAATCTCCATACCGCGGTCAATTTCCTCTTTGCTGATGGTAAGCGGCGGAAGGAATCTGAGCTTTGTCTTCGCTGTCAGTACCAACAGACCCTTCTCTGCACATTTCGCTGCTACTTCTCCGGCCGTCATATTCTCCGGAAGTTCTGCGCCAAGCATCAGGCCCAGGCCTGTCACCGACCTGATCTGAGGCATCGCATTCAGCTTCTCGATCATGTATGCAGACTTTTCATTAACTGCTTTTAAAAATGTCTCATCCATAACATGATCCAACACATATTTGGCACCTGCACATGCTACCGGATTACCGCCAAATGTAGAACCATGCTGACCAAATCCCAGCACTCCGGATGTCTTCTCATTCATCAGTACTGCGCCCATCGGAAGTCCGCCACCGATACCTTTTGCCATAGTTACTACATCTGGATGTACTCCAAACTGCTCATAGCAGAAAAATGTACCTGTACGGCTCACGCCTGTCTGGATCTCGTCTACTACAAATACCAGATCCTTCTCTTCACAGATGTGTGCGATCTCTTTCACAAACTCAGAATCTACCGGAACTACTCCTCCTTCGCCCTGGATCAGCTCGATCATAATACCGCAGACCGTATCATCAACAGCTTTCTTCAATCCTTCCATATCTCCTGCATCTACAAAACGGAATCCCTCTGTAAACGGGAAGAAGAACTGATGAAACACATCCTGTCCTGTCGCTGAAAGTGTAGTGATAGTACGTCCGTGGAAAGAATTATTCAGCGAAATGATCGTATTACACTGGCTTCCATGCTTCTCCATACCATACTTTCTGGCCACCTTTACAGCACCTTCATTCGCCTCTGCGCCGGAGTTGCCAAAAAATACTTTGGAAAACCCTGTGTACTCGCACAGCTTCTCGGCTACCTCTACATCCGGCTGTGTACTGTACAGATTCGACGTGTGCTGCAGCTTGTGTGCCTGTTCAGACACCGCATCTGCCCACCCCTTATCTGCGTAACCCAGGCAGTTCACACCGATTCCACTTGTGAAATCAATGTACTCCTTTCCTTCCGGATCTTTCGCGATCGCTCCACATCCCTCTGTCAGAGTGACCGGAAAACGCTTGTATGTATTTGCAATATATTTACCGTCTTTGTTCTGAATGTCAATAGAGTTCATGTCACATCTCCTTTCAACCCTGCTATTTCAAGTATAACACGACCACATATCCCCCGCAATGACACATTTGTCTAAAACTTTGCACAATCGGACTGCCAGTCAGAACTTATGGAATAAAACTACATTGTGTTGTGCTTGCACATAAACAAATGTATGTTTTATTCCATAACAGCTCTGACTAGAGCTGCCCTTCCTTCATGAGTAAAATAATCAGCAGCTTTGCTGCGCCTGGCATCGCAGATGACAGATTTTACGAATGCAGGAAATAGGTTCTGACGCCTTAACAAAAAAAAGGAAACCGTCTCCGGTTTCCTCTCATCATCTCAATTAGTCCTGAACGTATGGCATCAGTGCAATGTGTCTTGCTCTCTTAACTGCAACTGTAAGTGCTCTCTGATGCTTTGCACAGTTTCCTGTGATTCTTCTAGGAAGAATTTTACCTCTCTCAGAGATGTACTTTCTCAGTTTTGCTACATCCTTGTAATCGATTTCGTTATTCTCTTTACCACAGAATACACATACTTTTTTTCTTCTGCGTCCGCCGCCTCTTCTCTTGAAGCCGCCTTCTGGACGATTTCCTTTATCGTAAGCCATGATTAACTCTCCTTTCAATTCTTAGTTGAACGGTAATTCTTCGTCAATTCCATCTGGAATATTCATGAAGCCGTCGCCTGCATCCGCTGCCGGAGCTGGTGCCGGTGAAGGAGCCGCCTGACGGAAACTTCCTGCGTTAGCATCACTGACTGCTTTGCTCTCTGCAAATTCCTGATCTTCTACAACAACATCTGTTGTGTAAATTTTCTGACCTTCTTTGTTCGTGTAGCTTCCTGTCTGAATACGTCCTGTAACGATTACCTTCAGACCCTGACGGAAATACTTCTCCGCGAACTCTGCACTTCTTCCGAATGCAACACATCCGATGAAGTCTGCAGTCTGCTCTCCGTCATTGTTACGACGGAATCTGCGGTCAACAGCTAATGTATATCTGGCAATTGCCATAGAGTTATCACCCTGTGAATATCTAACTTCTGGATCCCTTGTTAAGCGTCCCATCAAAATTACTTTATTCATATTATACCTCTACTTCCTGTCTATGCTTCCTGTCTAACGCATAAATATCTGACTACATTATCCATGATGCGAATTCTCTGCTCGATTTCGCCTGGAGTCTCAGCATCAGACTCGAAGTGGATGAAATAGTAATATGCTTCTTTCATCTTCTGAATCTCGTAAGCTAATCTTTTCTTACCCCATTCATCAACGTCAGAGATCTTGCCACCGAAACGCTCAACTAATGCTTTCACTTTTTCGATAACCTGTGCTCTTTCGTCGTCTTCGATTTTTGCACTGACAACAACAGCTAATTCATATTTGTTCATGTCGTCCTGCACCTCCTTCTGGTCTTTTGGCCCCCGCCCGCTCATGTGGGAGCAAGGATTTCCGCGCATGGTTATACACGGAATAATAGTGTATCACAATTTGATATGATAACATAAAGGCTTAATTGTTTCAAGCTTTTTTCTTCAAATCTCTTGTATTTTTTTCAACAAGCTTTCTCGCGGTCATGATCTGATGTCCGCACCCCATACATTTCAACCGGAAATCCGCTCCAACACGCAGGATCTCCCACTCTTTGCTTCCACACGGATGCGGTTTCTTCAATGTAACGATATCGCCCACTTCATATATATAAGCCATTTTAATTCCCCCTTACTCCAGCTCTTCTTCCTGCACTCTTACGCCAATCACAACGAAACGATGTTCATCACTGGCTCCTGTGCAGGTAGAAAGTGTAACACAACTGTCACTATTTGTCACCTTTACGCCAGTATCGTAGAGTGCCATACTTTTTGCTGCTTTCGTAAATGATTGAAACATTGCATCGTCCGAGAAATCTGTCTGGTACACATCGGATTTCTCTGTCGTCACTCCCGCAGCATATATAATGTAAGTTAATTTTCTTCCATCTAATGTGTAAATGTAAAAATACGGATATTTCTTCCAGAATTTCTTCGTATCATAATCCTGCAAATGCCGGAACATGGAGCCGTCTTTCATGCGGTGCCCGTACACGATACTGTTGCCGTCTGCAAAATCCGCATTTGCATTTGAATCTAAGAAAATGCTTCCCAGCGTATTCTCATTATTTGAAAATGTTTTATGCAGATAAGTCTGGTTGTCTTTCCCCTGCACAATCGGATAATTAATTTCCTTCGGTTTCGGAGAAAAACGAATCCATCCTATCGTATCTGCATTTATTTTCTTCAACTTATCAAAATCCACCTGAAACTCATCTACGGGTCTTCCCGAATCTTTATCCTGTGTCACTGCCAGCTTGCGTATTTTCTCATATTCATTCTGTCCGTCTTTGTAGCCTTTTCCGATTTTCAGAAGGTTATATCCGGAAACGCAGAATACAATCACCGCAATCACTAAAATGATATTCAGTAGAAAATTATTTTTCTTCCTTCTTCCTCTGTGATGTTTTCTTTTACTCATCCGAATCACTCCTTCAACTCTTGTCTTTACATTATAACAAGCCTTTCCTACTTCTGCCAGTGCCAATTAATAAAGCATGTGCCTTTCCCCCATTCTTGTGCCAGATGCAATTTTCTGCAATACTCTGCTGTCCTCGCAAGTACGCGTCTCCTTTGGTTTTTCTATTATAACAAACCAATAAAATACCATAATCGGTGTTCAAAAAAAGAGTGTCCTTCCTCCCGAAGAGTTTTATATATCAAAAACAACATTTCTAGTTCTCATTATATAAAAAAGACAGCTCATCACCTCCTCATAACAGGAAAGCTTTCTATAGCTGCCTTTTTCTCGCATTATTTATTTTATTTTAATCGTTATTGTTCCATATTTGCCTGAGCCGTCTTTTGCCTTTGCAGTAATCTTCACTTTTTTGCCTTTTCCGGCTTTCTTTGCTGTCACTTTTCCGGCTGATGATACCGTCGCATATTTTGTATTGCTGCTTGTCCAGGTCAGAGTTTTATATGCTCCTGCTGTTGCCGTTATTTTTGCTTTTAATGCCACAGTTTTTCCATTTTTCACGGAAGAAGCGCCGGTTATCTTAATCTTTGTTACAATTCCTTTTGCAATCTTGATGGTATACTTGCCGCTGACTTTACTTCCGTCTTTTGCTGTTGCAGTGAGCGTAACCGTTTTTCCTCTTCCGGCTTTCTTTGTTGTCACTTTTCCGGTTGACGAAACGGTTGCATATTTCGTATTGCTGCTCTTCCAGGTCACTGCCTTGTTCGCTGCTTTTGCCGGTGTGACTATTGCCTTAAGCTGCACTGATTTACCATATGCAACTATCTTTGTTGCACTGGAAATCGATATTCTTGAAACCTTCACCGGTGTCGGCTTCGGATCTGGAGCCGGTGGATTCCCGTCAACTTTCACATCCCAGCTGGCAATCTTTGTTCCAACCAGATTATAGGCTGTGATTGTTGCTGTACCTCCCGCTTTTCCGTAAACTTTCGTCCGTCCATTTACCTGTTTGATAATCGCTATCTTCTCATTGCTGGATTTGTATGTAATTTCAACAACATCGCAATCCTCCGGAAGGTATTTGTGGTAAGTGATCGAAGCTGCCTCTCCTTCTTTCAATTCTCTCGGATCTACAACATCCATCCCTGTTGGCATGATTGTTTCGCGGAACAGCATTGAATACTTCGGCATAGTATCCACAATATCATCTGTTCTCTCTATCATATCTGCGGAAATATAATATGTACCGGCATCTAATTTAAATACCGCCCGTACATTTGGAATGATCTGTCCTACCGTTTCTTTGTCTATGCGCTGTCCTCCACCCTGCAGTTTCAGTTCGTTTGCCTTTGCATCGTACATACGGAACCATGTATTCGTAGTTTTTGTCGTTTCTGTATATGCTGTATAGTATCCTGCTTTTGGAATGATTACTTTGTAAAGTGTTGTACCCGCTTCACCGGTAACCAGTTTTCCTTTCTGCGGATCAAAACCGGAAATTGTTTCCAGTCCATGCCCCAGATCCGTGTACAGTCCGATGTTTTCACTTGTCAGCTTACTGCCATCTTTCAGTGTCATATGGAGCTTATATTCTTTTCCCTTTTGAAATGTCATTATAATGCGATGTTCTTTCGTTGTATCAATTCGTTGATCCGAAGATATGGCTGTCGCACTTCCTGTCTCCGGATTGATGATCGAATCGCAGGTGACATAATCCCAGTCATTTTCCGCACTTGTTGTAATCACATACTGGCCGGATTTTGACGGAGTAAATACCGCACTTCCTTTTCTTCCGTCAAATGTTACTTCTGCCGTTCCATTTTCCACTAATTTCGTTGTATCTGCTGCATGTACCTGAATCGATACTCCCAGCGCCAATGCCGCAATTACCAGTATGCCTGTATATTTTTTCCATCTGTTCTTTTTGCATTTATTCTTTTTCAATTGCATATTACAGTCCTCTCTCCATATTCAATCTTTAATTTTGTATTCTTTCGTCATGCTGTGGATATCTGCCATCCCGTTCCTTATTTAATCTTCAGTTTCACGACTGCTTTTTTCCCTGATCCATCCAGAGCTTTTGCTGTAATCTTCACGGTCTTGCCTTTGCCGGCTTTCTTTGCTGTCACTTTTCCGGTTTTGGAAACTGTCGCATATTTTGTATTGCTGCTTGTCCAGCTCAGTGTTTTGTATGCACCTGCAGTTGCAGTCACCTTGACTTTTAACTTCACTGTTTTTCCGGCTTTTACTGTCTTTGGCGCTGTTACATTTACTTTCTTTACGATTCCTTTTGCGATTTTGATCTTATAGTTTCCTGAAACTTTACTACCGTCTTTTGCTGTCGCTGTAATAGTTACATGTTTTCCTTTTCCTGCTGTCTTTGTTGTTACTTTCCCGGTTTTGGAAATAACTGCATATTTCGTGTTACTGCTCTTCCATGTTATTGCTTTGTTTGCTGCTTTGGATGGAGCAACTGCTGCTTTTAACTGTACTGATTTTCCGGCTGCCACAATTTTTGTGGCACCGGTAATCTTAATCTTGGATACTTTTACCGTCTCCGGCTTTGGTTCCGGTGTCGGCTCCGGCTGAGGTGTCAAAGTACCTTCACGTCCCTGAATGCTATAGTCAGCTTCGTCTGCATCCACATTGATTGCCAGGTAATAAGTTCCCGCCTCAGGGATTTCAAACTGCGTCTCTTTCGCGAGCCCCACTCTCTGGCTCTTTCCTGCAATTTTGTCAATACCCAATGTGTAAAGTTCCAATTCTGTCGCATCCAGCGACTCTTCATCTGCGCTGTCTGTCAGCACATAAGTTCCGGCTTTCTCAAAATTCACTTTCACTACGTTACTCGCAGGCATTCCTGCATCTGCAATACCGGATGTAAATGTATTTTCATATGGTTTCTCCCAGATATCTGCCTGCGTTGTCGATAATGTTGTGTTTGGTAAAAGAGCCACCATCTGTTGTTTTTCTGTTTTGCCAGATTTGGTTTCCGCCTGGATGTAGTATGATTTTCCTTCCGTAAGTACCGGTGTCACATTTCGCTTGTAAATCCCAATCAGCATCTGGGCAGACCAATCTATCTCATTTCCGTCTTCGTCCATCAAAGTCTCTCGGACAATGTTGGCACTGTTTGATTTACTATACATAAATGTATACTTCTGTGTTTTAGAAGGAATAAATGTAAAAGTTGCTCCTCCACCAACAATTACATTATTTGTAAAACCGCTTTCCTTCAAAGTCTGAAGCGGAGGATTGATCACACGGACTTTCCAAGTTGCCGTCACCTCTCCGGCAGCATTTTTTGCTGTAATTGTTGCAGAACCTGCGGACACTGCGGTCAGCGTCTGCCGGCTTGCTTTTACGACATCCGGTTTACTGGATGTAAGTTCTGCCGCATCCTCTGCATCATATGGTTCATAACTATCACTTTTGAATAGTGTAGATTCGCCTGCTTCCATCATTGTCGGAGCCGGATTCACCAGTTTTGTATGTAAAACCGGCTCTTTCAGTGAAAGACTATATGAACTTTCCCTTCCGGTATAATCGATTCCGTAACTCTGGACCATCTTCGCCTCAACATAATAGATTCCTGCATTCAGATGATAAATATTATCTCTCCATGTGCCATTTGCATCTACACGCTGGGTATTTGCTGACACCTTTTCCATATCCGTATCATATACATCCACTTCTGCTTCCTGACCAAAACTCTCCTGGGAAAGATGGATCTTATATGCTGATTCTTCCGGGATCTCCAGCTTATAATACTCTGCATATCTTTGATTTGTCTGTGCTGTCAGTTTTTCACCTGCTGCCTCCTGAAAATCCTTCATGCCATAACCAAGATCATTGTATACACTAACTTTCTGTGTCTCCTGACTATTCGGATTCTCTACATATAATATATATGTCTGTCCTTTTTCCAGTTTTCTGCTGACCATACGGATGCCATCCGCTGTATATGTCTTCGTCAGCGCCACTGATTTCTCTGAACCACTCTTTTCATTTCGCAGTTTTAATACATCTTTTGTGTGTGTCACTGCTGTTTTGAATAAATACTTCTGTGTCTTCTCCGGCACGAATTTTACTGCCGCCTTTCCATCTGCATTCATCGTCACTTCGGTTGTCTCATTTTCTTTTAACACCTGCGTTTCATCTGCACTTCCTGCCGCCTTTACCTGAACCGCCATCACCAGTGCCAGAAAAAATACGACTACAACGCCTATACATTTTTTTCTTTTCTTCATCTGTCTCTCTCCTTCTCTCATCAATTTCCCTGCTGTCTATTAGACAAATAAATTCCCGGATAAGTTTTATAAAATATAAAATATTTTAATTTATGTAATCGACGTTTTCAGTATACCCCACCCCCCCGTTTTTTGTCAAAACATCATTTTATACTTTTTTAATGACCTTACACTTCTTCTTAATTGACTTTAAAATCTGTGGGTATATCATTATGAAATATAGAAATAATCTTATAGAAATCAGAGGTGTGAGATATGAATCGGTTCAAAGAAAAATTTATGCAATTCATGTATGGAAGATACGGAATAGATACATTAGGAAAATGGACAGTCGGGCTGGGACTCGCAATTATGCTGATCGCCGGATGGACATCTAATTCCAAGTTGTCTCTCCTTTCCTGGGTGCTCATTATTTATTCCTATTACCGAATGTTTTCCAGAAATATTTATAAACGTTCCCACGAAAATCAACTCTTTCTTGGAAAGACCGCGAAGATCCGCAGCTGGTTCTTCCATAAGAAAAGTATGATGCTGCAGCGCAAGACACATCATATTTACCGGTGTCCGGGATGCAAGCAGAAAATAAGAATCCCGCGTGGCAAAGGACGGATTGAGATCACCTGCCCAAAATGCCACACGACATTTATAAAGAACAGTTAAAAATCAGACAACGGAGTCCTGTTTCCAGTCCTTTCTTCCGGATGCTCCCGGTATTCCTTCCTGATCCCGGTATTTTGCAACAGTTCTTCTGGAAATCTGGATTCCCTTTTCATTTAATAATTTTGTTATAACAGCATCACTGTGCGGTTTCTTTTTGTTTTCCTGTCGTATCAATTCTCTTATCATCCCCTTAATAGCAGCACTGGATTGTTCTGCATTTTCCTGCATACCACGAACGAAGAAATAACTTAACGGGAAAATCCCCTGGCTGCATTGCAAATATTTTTTATTCACCGCACGACTCACTGTCGATTCATGTATTCCGATCTCTTCCGCTGCGTCTGCCAGACGATATGGTTTTAAATATGCACTGCCATGTTCAAAAAATCTTTTTGATGTACTACTATTGCTCTTACCACTTTTAACAAGGTTGTATTTCGCTGCTCTATGCTCTGTTTCACCCAGTTTGCCTGTTTTATCTTCTGTTCCAGTATTTTCTTTTACATGTTCATCCAATTCTACAACCGGATTCTCCAGCATTACTTCATTCACATATTCCTTTAGTTCCTGCGAAGTCATCTGTAAAATTTCCACGGACTGTATCATTTTCTCTGTCAAAATCTGTTTTTGTTTCTGTCGTAATTCAAGTCTCATACACTCCACCGTGTCCTTTTTCGCATTTTTCTCGTCACCATAACAGAAAAATCCTGCCCGAATCGGACAGGATTTTTGTTATAAAGGCGCCAACCAGATTTGAACTGGTGATAGAGGTGTTGCAGACCTTTGCCT
>OLPD01000515.1_pt1 | contig 28746 bp, 16 predicted proteins | sample 1672111 | NCBI WGS metagenome assembly OLPD01 (sample SAMEA3136646, study PRJEB25190) | human gut metagenome
GCGCGCTCGGGCGGCGCGCCAGGGAGATAGTGGACGAGATAGTCGAGAGGCGCGGTCTCAAGAAGGAGTAACATCGGGACTTGCAGCGACGGACCTCAGGACGCTCTTACACCACGTCTGCGCGCGCCACCCCTACAACCCCCTAAAGCAGCCAACCTGACTGGTTTAAGGCGTATTGGAGCCAATTTTAATGAACATACTAAAGGCTATGTTCATTATCTTTTAGGATGTAAATGCTATTCACTTAGCAACAGTACTCATATTTGGCATTTTTTGTCCATTGCTATATAACTAACACCCTATAGCAGACAAAAAACAGGCCGCAGCCCATCGCTGCGGCCTGTTCGGAAGCAAAAGTGGGCGTTAAGCGCTGTAGCCCATCGCTTGCAGCACAAACATGACGACTGTCAGCACCGTAATCACGGCGATAGTCGCCCAAGTGAGCACGTTCCACACGCGGCCATTGCGGTTGGCACCCATGATGTGACGGTCGGCGGCGATAACCACCTGGAACACCAGAACCACGGGCAGTAGCACGCCATTGATGACCTGTGAGGTCATCATAATCTGGAACAGATCGACGCCGGGCATAAGCACCAGCACGGCAGAGATACCGATGATGGCCGTAATGATGCCGCGGTAAACCGGGGCCTCGTCCCAGCTGCGGTCGGCACCGCGCTCCCAGCCAAATGCCTCGCAGATAGCGCTCGACGTAACGCCCGGCAGCACGCAGGCGGCCAAGAAGCTCGCCGCGACCAGGCCCGAGGCAAACAGTACCGTGGACCACTGACCCGCAATAGGCTCCAGCGCGCGGGCAGCATCGGCGGCATCGCTAATCTGAATACCCGCCGGGAACAGCACCGTACCGGTCGTGATGATAATGAAGCCCGCAATGATATCAGCAGCGATCGAGCCGCTCACGGTATCAATACGCTGCAGCACGATGTCGTCCTCGCCCGCGTTCTTATCGACCACGTTGTTCTGCGCCAAGAAAATCATCCACGGCGCGATGGTGGTACCGATCGTTGCGACCACGAGCGACACGTAGCTGGGGTCATTTTGAATGTTAGGCACGACCAGGTCGACCGCGACCTCACCCCAGTTGGGGCCAGCCATAAACGCGGCGACAATATAGGTCACGAAGACGCAGCTTACCAGCAGCAGAATCTTCTCGATGCGCTGGAAACTACCCGACATGGTAAGCATCCACACCAGCAGCGCCACCAAAGGCACCGAGATGCTCGCCGGCACGCCAAAGAGAGCAAGGCCGCTGGCGATACCCGCAAACTCCGAAATGGTCACAGCCGTGTTGGCGATCAACAGCGCCGCCATAGCAAGTACACTCTTGCGCACGCCAAAGCGCTCGCGGATGAGTGATGCCAGGCCCTTGCCCGTGACGCAGCCGCAGCGCGCCGCGGTCTCCTGCGTCACGATGAGCAGCACAGTCATGACGGGAAGCATCCAGAGCATCTTGTAGCCATAGTTGGCGCCCGCACTGGAATACGTTGCAATGCCGCCGGCGTCATTGCCCGAAAGCGCCGCCAGCAGACCGGGGCCCATAGCGCCAAAGATGGCCGCGATGGTCAACTTTTGCTTGGTGCCCGACTTTTGCTTGGTATTTTGCACGCGACCACCTAACCAATGACCGACATGGTGAGCAGCACCGCAGCGGCGCAGTACGCTACGCACGAGATCATGACGGCAATAACGTTCATGGCGGTGCCCGACGTGTTGAGGTCATGCTCGTCACGCCAGAACAGCACCATCAGGTAAATCACGGCGCTCATGTTGCCAACCAGGCAAATGATGGCAGCGATATTAAAGCACCCGGTAAAGAGTTGCTCCTCAAACATGGGCGCATCGGGGAACGCGGCGGTGCGCACCAGCTGGGCGCACAGGTAGGTCACGAGCGAAAGGATCAGGCCCATACCCGTGCTCTGGAAGAAGAATCCCAGGTACGGTTTGGGCTCGTCGTCGTGGCCGTCGTACTCGAGGAAGTAGTTCTTGACGAACGACACCATGCGCGAGGCCGCCAGCAGCACGAGCGGCATGGCGCACATGGGGAACACCACCAGATGCGCGGAGCCGAGCGCCGTTCCCAGCACGGTCGCCATGATGCACGACGCGATGCCCCATACAACAACCCAGTACTGGCGATGCACGAACCAGCTGAGCACGTTCGTCGAGTCGTCCGACGCGCTATCGCCCGAGCCGACACCGGCGATCTGCAGGTCCTCCTGATGCTCCTCGGCGATAACGTCCATGGCGTCGTCGAAGGTCACGATACCCAGGATATGACGGTTCTCGTCGCAGACAGGAATGGCAACCAGGTCGTACTTGGTCATCTCGTCCGTCACGTCTTCCTGGTCCTCGTCGGGCGACACGTAGACCAGATCGCGATAGGCGAGCTGGCCCAGCGTGGCGTCGCGGTCGGCCACGATCAGCGTGCGCAGCGAAAGCACGCCCGTCAGCATGCCGCTCGGATCCTCGGTATAGACGTAGTAGACGCTCTCAAAGTCCTCGTCGAGTTTGCGAATCGCCTCGATGGCATCGCCGACCGTCGCCGTGGCGGGCAGCGAGACAAACTCCGAGGTCATGATGCGGCCGGCGGTGTTGTCCTCATAGCCCAGCAGGTTACGAATCGCCTTCTCCTCCTTAACGCCCATCAGGCGCAGGAGCTTCTCGGCCTTCTCGTAATCGAGCTCGTCGATCAGGTCGGCAGCGTCGTCCGGGTCCATCATGGCCAGCATCGACGATGCGTCGGTATCGGACAGGCCCTCGAGCATCTCGGTCATGAGCTCGTCATCATCGAACTCCGAGATGGCCTCGGCGGCCTGTGCCGTATCGAGCTGCGCGAACACCTGCGCGCGCAGGCGCGGGTCGAGCTGCTCGATAATGTCGGCAATGTCGGCAGGATGCAGCTCGCCAAGCGTCTTGTGCGACACCGAGAGCTGGATGTTCTTAGTCGAGCGATCGAGCAGGTCCATGTAAGACCAGGCGATAATGTCCTCGCTGAGCGGCTTGCCCAAGTGCTTCATAAAGCCCTCGACGACATGCTCGAGTGTGGGGCTGATCGCGCGCAGCAGACCGCGGGCGCCGACCTCGGCACCCAGCAGGCGCAGCTGATTTTCGCCCGACATGGAAAACTTGATGTCGTTTACGCGCACGACCTTCATGCCCTGTGTGTCGACAATCTGCTTGTTAAGCACGTCGCGGGCAAGCAAGAGTTCGGTCGGCTGCAAGTACGAAAAACGGATTTCGGTGGCCGACGTCTTAAGGTGTACGCCCGTCTCGTCGATACGGTCGACCCATTTGCGCCAACTGATCATAAACGGCGTCTTGCCGGGACCGCGGAACGCGAGCGACGTCACGTGCGGGAAAACTTCGCCGGTTGCAATGCCAAAATCGTTAACCACGCCGAGCTTTTCGCCGTCGACGTCCAAGACCGGCAATTTGAGCATCTCACTCAGATAATTCAATGGTGCTCCCCATCATTATTCCTACGGACCGCGCGACCATGCCGGCACGCAATCCGTGGACTTTTTGATATGTATACGCATGCGCGGGCGGCACGCCGCTCGGCGCTCACACCCCGTGCACGCGCAGAAAGCACCTGCATGGGGTCATCGACTGTATGGTCGAGGTTTGGATTTCACCTGTAACCTTTCTCTTGACCCTCATTAACCGCAGTAACTATAGCATCAGCATCGCGCTGCGGCACCGAATTTATGCGCTGAACATTGCAGGCATACCAAACGCTGACGTATCCGTGACATAGTCATTGGGGACGTTCTTAAATGACTATTCCGTGGTGTCGTCATTTTCGGCGAGCTGGGGGAACACGGCGTTTTTGGGCATAGTGACCTTCGTCAGCGAGGTGAGCTTTTTGCTCAGCGCCGTATCCGTCTTGACCAGATCGCTCAACGTCACGATTTTGTAGCCGTCGGCAATAAGCCCGTCGATAATCTGCGGCAGCGCCTCGAGCGTCTGCTCGGAGCACTCATCGCTATCGGTGAGCAGCACGATATTGCCCGGCGTCACCGAATCCAGCACCGTCGAGACCTGCTCGTCGGCACCGTAGAGCAGCCAATCGCCCGAATCGATATTCCACGAGACCACCGCGGACACCAAATCCATCGAGTCGATCCAGTTTTGCTCGTCAAAAGCGGCGTACGGGGCACGCAGCAGCATCGTCTTCACGCCGGTCGCCGACTTGATGGCGTCGGTGCCCTTCGAAATTTGCTTGCGCACCGTCTCGCGGTCCTCGCCCTTGAGCGAATCGTCGTTGTAGCTGTTGGAACCGACCTCGCATCCGGCATCGACAATCGCCTTGGCCGTAGCGGGCGAGGCCTCGGCCGCATCGCCCGAAAGGAAGAACGTCGCGGTGACACCCTTCTCTTTGAGCACCTGCAAAATCTGTTTGGTGGCGCCACTGGGGCCCTCGTCAAACGTCAGAGCCACGACCTTCTCATTGCCCTTGGGCGCCACGCTGGCACAGGCGACGATGCAATCGGTGGCGGGCACGACCTCGCCGCGGTCCTGCGTCTTACCCGACTGTTCGCCGACCCACACCTCGGAACGACCCTGGACGCCCCAGGTTTGCACGTACTCGATGGCGCCCGTGCCCTCGACTTTGAGCTTGGGCTCGATGGTCGTAGCCTGCACCTCGTGCTTCTCGTAGACGTTGCGGCCATCTTTAATCGTGATCTTCTCGCCGCCGGTAAGCTCGCGGCTATCCCACTTGCCCTGCTTTACGCGCTTGCCGTCAACCTTCACCGACAGCTTTTCGCCGCCATGGCGCTTGAGCACACTGTCGTCGACCGCCAGCAGGTCGCCGGCGGAATAGGTGTCAGTCAGCTCCTGATCGTCGATAAGCGTCTGCAGCGTAGAGCCCACGCGCACCGCGGTCTGCTCTCCGTTGAGCACGACGTCCACGCTACGGTTGATATAGCCCACAACGGCGGCGACAAACAGTACGAACGCGCAGCCCACGGCGATGAGCGCGTAGGGCAGGCGAGACGAACGGCGGGGCGAACGCCCGTTGCCGATGCGTGCGCTGCGATCGCTAAACCCACGGCTGTGGTTGAGGTACACCGCGCCGGGCTTACGACGACGGCGGCGCTGGCCGCTGGGCAGCTGCCCCAAATCGCGACGCGCCGTCGGGCGCGCACCCGATCGCCCGTTAACATTAGATCCGTTTTGGCGCATGTGCCCTCCCCCATAAACACAGCGAGCCGGAGTTACATGTCTCCGGCTCGCCTCCCATCGTTTGGTATGTCGCTATTTGTTAGCTTTCGACGAGCCCCCGCTCGCCTTTTGATATTCGTCCTTAAAGGCCTTGAACATGCCGCGCGTCTTGCCGAGCTGCTTGCCCAGCGCGCGACTGCCCTTGTCAACGGCAACCGAACCCTTGTCGTCGAGCACCTTGGCGCCCTTTTTGACCTTGTCGCCCACCACGACACTCGCCTCGGCAGCCTTGGCGGCCGCACCGCCCGAATACCCGAGCGTCTTGACCTCATCCGAGACGATCATCGCGCCGTTATCGTAGCCGCGCAGCATCGTCGGCGGCACCTGCGTGTCGCCCACCAACATGCTCGACGCAGCGCTGGCGGTCACATAGAACGTCTGCACAATGCCCGAACGCGGCTTGAACTCAACGTCCGAGCAATAGCCCACGGCATCGCCCGATTCCGTACGCACGTCCATACCGACCCAGATAATGCAGTCGTCCAGGTTGATATCGAGGCGCTTGGCAGCGGCGGCATCATAGGTGCCCTTGGCGTCATCGACCGCGATGGCACCCTCGTAGACACCGATAGCATCGAGCGCCACAAACCGGTCGGGACGCTCGATCATGCCCGCGATATCGGACTGGCGAACCATAAAACCCACCACGCGCGTGCCGCCCGGCGAAAAGACCGGAAAGTGAATCTTACCGAGCTTTTTGGGGCTACGCGGCGTGCCGTCCTTTTTGGTGCGCTTGTCCTCGGCAGGCTTGCGGTAAACCTTGATGCCGACAAAATCCCCGGTGCGCATTATGCCTCGGTCGAAGGCTCCGCAGCCTCGGTGTCGGCCTCGACGGCGTTCTCGACCACGACATCGGCGGCGGGCGTCACGTTGCCACCCGAGATGGCATCGTTGAGCTGCTCGCGCAGTTGGTCCATGCGCTCGCGGGCCAAGTCGACCTTGGCACGCAGGTCATCGGTCTTAGCGTCGACCATCGGGCCGAAGTCACTGACCGCGGCGCGGGCCTCCTCGGCACCGTGCTCGTAGGTGTCGCGCATGTTATCCCAAGCATCGTTGGCGATATCGGCAGCCATGGCGCGGGTCTCGGCACCCGAACGCGGGGCCAGGGCAACGCCGATGATAGCGCCGGCGGCAGCACCAAAGAGCGCGCCGGAGACAAAGCTGAAAGTCTTTCCCATGATCATTCCTCTCCTGTGGGCACCTCGGTACCCACCGTTTGAATGCTGTCCATTATACCCGCAGCGCAACACTTGCCGCCCCGCTCATCTGCGTACGGTAAAAGCGCAGGTAGACGGCGGCGATAAACGCGTGAGCTTACTCCCGCGGCAGGGCCGGCATGGTCACCGTGGCGGCAGGGTCCTCGCCGGAGCCGTCCACGAGCGGCAGGCTGCCCTCGTGCGCAGCTCCCACCGGAACCGTTGCCGCACCGCCAAAGACGGCGGCGGGGACCTCGTGGCTCTCGACGGTCGCGCCTTCGGTATCAATAGCCGCCTGCGGCTCGTCGTCAAAGTTGGGAACGCCCTGGGGCTCGGCAGGCTCGGCGGCCGTATCGGAAACGGGCTCGGCGGCGGCTTCACTGCCAACAGCGGCGTCGTCCTCAATGGCATCCCCTGCCACGTCCTCACCATTCGCGGCGGCGACGGCCTCGTGCGGATCTTTGCCCTCGGCCTCGGCACGCATGCCCAGCACCAGGTTGCGCAGGCCCGCGACCGTGCCCTCCACGTCGGGAGCTGGCTGGTCGGCGTGCAGGTAGGCCCAGTCCATCATAAAGGTGGCCGAAGACAGCGCACCGATGGCCAGCGCATCATCGGGGCACGAAAGCTCAATCTCAAAGACGCGCTCGTCGTGCTCGCTCACGCGTGTGCGGCCGCACGAAATGCTGCCCGCAAGACCGGTCTCGTTCATGAGCTCGACCGTCACATGCTCAAGCAGGTGGCAAAGCTCGGTCTGGCCCATGCAGTCCTGGAACTCGCGACCGGAATCACCCAGACACAGGTGCTTGGCAATCGCCGGCACCAGGTAATACACACGCGCCGTGGCCTCGATATCCTCCGAGGTCATGAGCGGCATGCCGGGGTTCACCAGCACATGCGCGCAGATCTTGTCCTCGCTGACGGTGACCTTAAGGATGTTGAACAGGCCTGCCATAACTCTCCCCTACTCTTCCTTGCCCTACTCGTCGCCATCGTGCGGATCCACAGAGCCCGCACCCGACGCCGCCGGCTTCTCTGCCGAAGACTCGGAATCCTTTTTATCGGTTTCGGCCGGAGCGATCACGCGAATAAGCGAGATGCGCTGGCCACGCATCGACTGAACCTTAAACTTGTACCCCGCAACCTCAAACACCTCTCCGATGTCGGGCACCGAGTCGCAAAGTTCCAAAATCCAGCCGGCGATGGTCTCATAATCATCGCTTTCCTCGAGCGGCCAACCAAGCTCAATTGCGTCATCGCACGAAAAACGCCCATCGACGAGCCACTCGCGGCGCGAAAGGCGCGTGAGGTACTTGTTGTCGGGGTCGAATTCATCCTCGATCTCGCCGACGATCTCCTCGACGATGTCCTCGATGGTGATGATGCCGGCCGTGCCGCCGTACTCGTCCACGACCACTACGATCTGGTCGTGCGAAGTCTGCATCTCGGACAGCAGCGGCAGGATGTCCTTGGTGTCGGGCACGAAGGTGGCGTCGCGTAGGTAATCGGCGATGAGTTGGTCGCCCTTGCCGTCGAGCGCGGGCTGAATCAGGTCCTTGATGTGCGCGATGCCCGCGACGTTGTCGGGATCCTCGTGGTACACCGGGATGCGGCTGAAGCCGGTCTGGCGCATGGTGGACAGCACGTCGGCGACCGTCTCGTCGTCCTCGCACATGGTGGTGTCCACACGCGGCACCATGACCTCGCGGGCAACGGTGTCGCCCAGGTCGAAGATCTCGTGGATCATGCGCTTTTCCTCGTCGAGCAGGTCGTCCTGCTCCGAGACCATGTACTTGATCTCTTCCTCCGAGACGTTCTGGCGATCGTCAGCGCTCTTGATGCGCAGGATGCGAGCCAGACCATCGGAGCAAGCGCCGGTCAGCCACACGAGCGGACGGGCGATCTTTTGGAACACGGAAAGCGGCCCCACGACCTGCTTGGACACGCCTTCTGCATTGGCCAGGCCAATGCGCTTGGGCACAAGCTCGCCAATCACGATGGACACGAAGGCGACCGCGACGGTGATGATGACCGGCGCCAGGCCGCGCGCGATGGCGGAGAGCGGCGCGATGCCAAAGCTCGTGAGCCAAGCGGCGAGTGGGTCGGACAAACTCGTCGAGGCGACGGCGGACGAGGCAAAGCCCACGAGCGTGATGGCAACCTGGATGGTGGCGAGCAGCTGGTCGGAATCGGCGGCCAGCTTAATGGCGCGCTCGGCGCGTTTGTCGCCCTCCTCGGCCTCGCGCTCCAGCATGGCGCGCTTGGCCGTGGTGAGTGCCATTTCGGACATAGAGAAGTATCCGTTGATAAGCGTTAAAACGAGCGTGGTAATAAGAGAGATGGTTATGTCCATCGGGAGTTTCTCGAACCTCCAAGATTCGGGACGTTAGGTAGTAAGCGTAGGTGACGGATAGGGCAGTTGCGCCCGACGGCCGCTTGGATGGGTCCGCGGGCACAGACGCGATCGCTAGATTACGAAGAGGATCACCGCCATGAACTGGAAGATACTGCCGGCGAGCACCCACAGGTGAAACACACTGTGCAGGTAGCGCACGTTTTTGGCGATGTAGAACGGCACGCCCACGGTGTAGCACACGCCGCCGACAGCGAGCAGGGCAAGTGCCACGGGGTTGAGCAGCGACACGAGCTCGGGCAGCTTAAAGACGACGAGCCAGCCCATCAGCAGATAGACCAGGCCGCTTACCCAATGCGGCTGGCGCTCGCGCAGAAAGCACTCGAGGGCGATGCCGATAATGGCGATGGCCCATACGGCAAAAAACAGCACGGGGCCACCGTCGTTTGCCAGCGTGATGAGGCAAAACGGCGTATAGCTGCCAGCTATGAGCAGGTAGATGCAGCTGTGGTCGATGATGCGGAACACGCGCTTGGCGCCCGCGGGCTGAATCGCATGGTAGAGCGTGGAGGCAAGGTATTCGAGAATAATGCTGGCGCCGTAGACGATTGCCGCGGCCATATGCGCCGGACCGCCACCGCGAAGAGCGGCAAATACGATCAGGAGCACAAGGCCTGCGATGCCCAGCAGGCAACCGACACCATGGGTGACGGAGTTCATGATCTCCTCGCCCACCGTGTAGTGCGGAACGGCCGCGGCCCCAGGTCGCGGCTTGGAACTGTCGCTCGAATCGGACATGCCGGTTACATCCTCCAATGTAAATAGTTCTCAACACTATATCAAAGCGTCTGGGTACGTGCGAAATTTGCACCATATGTGGCCCTTTGTTTACCCATTCTTTGCTTGTTGACGCATCAACGTCGAACATCCATAATGCGCTTGTTTTAAATGTTGATGTATTAACATCTTATAGGAAAGCTTCTTATGTCTCAAAACACACGTTCCCATCGAAAGCTCAAGATAGCCGGCATTGTTGCGCTGGCGCTCGCTGTTACGTTGCTCGGATTTGCCGGCAACTTTTTGTTTGACTTTGCCCTGAACCCCCAAGCGCCGTACACCATGAAGATGATGCAGGATGGCAAAGACGACAAAAAAGGTGAGCAGCCGGATGCCGAAGAAACCGAGGCGCGGGCGTGGTTTAAAGAGAATCGCGAGAGCAGCAGCCTCACCGCAGATGACGGAACCGAGCTTGCCGCTTGGTATTTTGCTGCGTCGGAGAGCACACACGACTACGCCGTCTGCCTGCATGGATATACCAACGAGCCTATCGGTATGGCCCGATACGTCAAGCGATTCCACGACCGCGGCATGAACGTACTCGCACCCGCCGCCCGCGCCCACGAGCGCTCCGGCGGCGACTATATCGGCATGGGCTGGCCCGAGCGCCTCGACATCGTCGCATGGATCGAGCAAATCGTTCAGGCTGACCCCGAGGCGCGCATCCTGGTCTTTGGCGAGTCGATGGGTGCGGCAACCGCCATGAACGTCGCGGGGGAATCTCTGCCCGCAAACGTGAAATGCATTATCGAGGACTGCGGTTATACGAGTGTTTGGGACGAGTTTTCCCTGCAGCTCAAGGACGTGTTCGGCCTGCCCAGCTTTCCCTTGCTCGATGTAGCAAACTTGGTGTGCAACGTGCGCGCGGGCTACGACTTTCATAAGGCGAGCAGTGTGGAGCAACTCAAACACGCGACGGTTCCCATGCTGTTTATCCACGGCGACCAAGACACCTTTGTGCCGTACAGCATGCTCGACCAAAACTACGAGGCGTGCGCCAGCAAGGTCAAGCAAAAGCTCACTATCCATGGCGCCACCCACGCCAAGAGTGCGCAAGTTGACCCCGAGCTCTACTGGAACACAGTCGACAACTTCCTCGACGAGTATTTTTAGGTAAAAAGCAACGTCTGGGGCTTTATCTGGCCCCCTATTTTCGGAAGTATGCGGCAAAATCTGGAACTGCCGACCAGACCGCAGTTTTACCAACAATTTATCAGGGGTTTTGTTGCCAAAAAACGTCGTGTGCTCGGCAGTCTCAGAATTTGCCGCATACTTCCGAAAAACTGCCTGCGAGCACCGTGCTCACAGGCAGTTTTTGCTAACGTTGCGCCACAAAAACGCTTATTTTGTCTAATAGTTAGGCGCTATTTGACTTCGATGAGCTCATACTCGCTCGTGCCCAGGCCGATCTTTTCGGCGTGCGCGATGCACGCGCGCCAGTCGGTGTCGGGATGCGTGATGCAGAAGGGGTCACGCGCCTGCTCGCCCTCCAGGTGCTCGTGATTGTGCTCCATCTTAGCGGCGCTATCGGTGAGCTCGGTGTTGGGCAGCGGCTCGGATGCCATGACGGCATCGGCGCAGGCCTGGTCGATGGCGACCGGGTCGAAGCTCGCAAACATACCGATATCGTTGACGATAGGCGTGTCGTTTTCGGGATGGCAATCGCAGTTGGGGCTGATATCCATGGCAAGCGAGATATGGAAGCTCGGGCGGCCGTCGACGACGGCCTTGGTGTACTCGGCGATCTTACAGTTGAGCACGTCGGCCGCGGCCTCATAGCCGGGCTTGATGCAGTCCTGGTTGCATGCCGCAATGCAGCGTCCGCAGCCCACGCAGCGATCGTGGTCGATGGCAGCCACGTGCACCGTGCGGGTGTTGCCGTTGGCAAGCTCGCGCTCGCGGGTGTCGTCGAACGAGATAGCGTTGTGCGCGCAGATCTTTTCGCAGGCATGGCAGCCAACGCAGTGCTCGGTCGCGACGTTCGGCTTGCCGGCGGCGTGCTGTTCCATCTTGCCGGCACGGCTGCCGCCACCCATACCCAGGTTCTTCATGGCGCCGCCAAAACCGGCCTGCTCATGGCCCTTAAAGTGGGTGAGGCTGATCACGATATCGGCATCCATGAGTGCCTGGCCGATCTTGGCCTCGTGCACGTACTCGCCGCCCTCGACCGGGACGAGCGCCTCGTCGGTGCCCTTGAGACCGTCGGCGATGATGATCTGGCAACCCGTGGCATACGGGGTAAAGCCGTTCTGGTAGGCGGTGTCGATGTGCTCGAGCGCGTTTTTGCGGCTACCGACATAGAGCGTGTTGCAGTCGGTGAGGAAGGGCTTGCCGCCCAGCTCCTTCACGACATCCGCGACGGCGCGGGCGTAGTTGGGGCGCAAAAAGCTCAGGTTGCCCAGCTCGCCAAAGTGAATCTTAATGGCGACGAACTTGTTCTCAAAGTCGATCTGCTCGATACCGGCGTGACGGATGAGGCGCTTGAGCTTGTCGAGCTGGCTCTCGCGAGCATGCGTGCGCAGGTTCGTAAAGTACACCTTGGCGGGTGCGGCGGGTGCGGCTGCGGTCATAGATATATCCCCTCGGTCTATATGGCGTTACAGACATAAGGGATGGTACCAGTTAAAGCAGAGTTAATGTCAAGCGCGGCACCTAGTCATTGGGGACAGACTTAAATGACTACTCTTGGACTTTGAGTGCCTCGGCCAGGCCCACACGTTTGATGGAACGCATGTGCAGCAGCGCCACGACCAGGTAGGTTGCAAAGCCAATGCCGACGCATGCGGCCATGGACCAAGCGGGCACGTAGATCTCGATATTGCCGTTGTAGGCGAGCAGCATCGAGCGGAAGATGGCCGTGAGCGAGCCAATAATGACCGGCAGGCTCAACACGAGCGACGCCGCCACGCACAGCGTGATCGAGCGGATATACAGATGCGAGATCTCGCTATCGCGATAGCCAAAGACTTTCATGTAGCTGATCGAACGGGCGCTGTGATCGATCACAGCCTTGGTCAGCAGGTACATAAACAGCAGGAAGATAAACACCGCGAGACCGATCATCATTCCGATCATTTTGCTCATCATACCGATGAACTGGTCGCCCACGGCGCGCATGTCGTCGGGCGTGGTGTCGCCGGCAAAGTAGCGCGAATCGAGGTCGAGCTTCTCGTCGCTCACATAGCCGTTAAAGTAGGCGGCGTCGTTGTCAAACAGCTCGTTAAAGTCTTCGATACTCATATAGATATTCATGTCCGACTTGGAGCCCCAGGCACAGTCCTTGCCCGCATACTCAAGGGAATAATGCTCACCCTCGTACTTGTCGCTGAGCGTGACCTTCTGACCCTCGCTCCAGCCAAACTTATCGAGCAGACCACCGCCAAAGACGACGCGCCCATCGCCGACGTTGAGGTCTTTCCAATAGCGCGAATCGGATGAAATGCCGTAGACGGAAATCGTCTCCTCGCCATTTCCATCGCCGCGGTCGTATTGCAGCTGGTAAACGGCGTATTTCTCGGCCTGTGCAATTGCGCCCACGCCGTTGTCGGTCGTATTGACCGGGTGGATATCGTCGTTGTCAGCGTCAATCTTGGAGGCCTTGCCGATCAGGCCGATGGCCTCATCGCGGTCGCTGCCGAGGGCATCGGCAAGATCGTCGAGGCGCGCGTAGAGCGCATCCTTCTTGTCCTGGACCTTGGCAAGCGCATCCTGCGCTGCGGTCAGGCTCTCGGCAGACGGAGATGCGGTCGCAGCATCGACTGCCGTCTGCGCCGCATCGGCCGCGTCGTCAAGCTCGTCATCGGCATCCTGGGCGGCGGAAAGCAGCGCGCCGTCAACCGACTGCAAGCGCTCGAGCGCCGACCACTGCTCGCGTTCCTCGGCAGTGCCCTCGAGCTCCAGCGGAGCCTTGAGCGTGTACTGGTGCTCGGCGACCAGGCTCGTCTCCAGGTTGTCCGCGTAGTGCGTCATCGTGGGCAGAATCGCCAGGCCAAAGAGCAGCAGCAGCGAGGCAAACGCAATGCCCACGAAGAGCGTGGCGAAGTTGCCCAGGTTGCGCAGGAAGATACGCAGGCGGAAGCGGGAAACAAAACCCATGCGCTCCGGCAGCTGCAAGCCGCGCTTGGTGCCCGATTTGCCGCTCGCCTCGTGACGAAGGAACTGCAACGGCGTCTTGCCCATTTTGCGAAGCAAACCCACCAGCGTGATGAGGATGAGCGCGACGGCGGGAACCACGGCGCACTTCACAAAGATCTCCCAGCTCCAGTACACCTGGAAAGGCGGCAGACTGTACGAACCGTAATAGAGGCTGCGCATGGGCTCGGTAAAGAACACAACGCCGAGCGCAGTGCCCAAAAACGCCGCGACCACGCCCACGATGGCGGGAAGTGCCAGGTAGTGCAGGACGATCTCGCGTCGACGATAGCCGCTGGCGAGCAGCGTGCCGATGATGGCGCTCTCCTCCTCGATGGTGGCGTCGGTAAGGACCACAAAGACGAACGCCATAATCACGATGATGATGTCGAGCAGCGTCATCCACATCATGGAGTCGCCGTCCACGTCGTCGCGCGCATAGCCAATGCCCTGGTTGGAATCGGCATCGATCAGATCGTCCACGCGCGCATCGGCTTCGGTCAGTGCCTCGACCATATCCTGCTCCGCATCGGTGCGGTCCGCGGTGGAGAGATCGCGATCGGCAAAGGTGAAGGAGTAGGTGTAGGCGGGTGCGCCGCCGGCGTCCTCAAGCGCGGCAAAGCCGGCGTCGGTGACCTCGGCCACGCCATAGGTGATGGTGTTCACCGTAAAGTCCGAATTGTTGAGGAACAGCGCCTGGCTATCGGGCTGGGTCATGATGCCGCAGATGGTGTAGGTGCGGCCCTCGAGCTCGACCTTATCGCCCACGGCGAGGTCGTTGTTGGTGGCGAAGACGCGGTCGATTGCCACCTCATCGTCCGTCTTGGGCTGCCTGCCCTCACAGTAGGACGCGATATCGACCTTGGTGCGATGCGCATAGGTGCGCAGCGTACGCTTGGTGCCGTCGTCGCCGGCGGTCTTTTTGATGATGGCGTCGATGGAGAAATTCTTGTAGAGCGCGACGCCGCCGACGTCACTGGCGGCATCCTCGGCAGCCTTGAGCTGGTCCTTGGTGGCCTCGAAGGAAGTGGTCACGCGGCCGTCCTCGATCGTGTACGCATCGCGTATGTCGTCGATAAGGCAGCCGATGGAATGCGCTGCGAGCAAAAAGCCCGAGGTAAGGGCGATGCTTCCGCACATAAGCAAAAAGATGCCCAGGTATTTGCCGATATTGCGGCGCAGCTCGCGCGGAAGACGTTTTGCGAGAGGTGTCATGGCGCCGCCTACCAATCGAGCTCGGCGGCCGCGACGGGCGACTCGTTGAGTTCATCCTCGACAATGCGACCGTCGCGCAGGCGCAGCACGCGGTTAGCCATGCGGGCGATGGCGGCGTTGTGCGTGACGATGATGATGGTGCAGCCGTAGGTGCGGTTGACATCCTCCATGAGCTGCAAGATTTCCTTGGACGTCTTGTAGTCAAGCGAGCCCGTGGGCTCGTCGCACAGCAGCAGGCCCGGGTTTTTGACGAGTGCGCGGCCGATGGCGCAACGCTGCTGCTGGCCACCCGAAACCTGGCGCGGGAACTTGTTGCGGTGCTCGTAGAGGCCCAGCGAGCGCAGCAGGTCGTCGACATTGAGCGGGTTTTTGGACAGGTGCGCCGTGACCTCGATGTTCTCCTTGATGGTGAGATCGGGCACCAGGTTGTAGAACTGGAAGACAAAGCCCAGCTCGCGGCGGCGATACTCACCCAGGTCGGTAGGCTTGAGCACCGTGAGATCGCAGCCGTCCACCAGAATAGAGCCGGCGTCGGCATCCTCCAAGCCGCCGATCAGGTTGAGAAAGGTCGACTTGCCCGAACCCGAAGGCCCCAGCATGACGCAGATCTCGCCGCGATTGATGGACGTGTCGATGCCGTCGAGCACCGTCAGGCGCGCATCGCCGTCGCCGTAGTGCTTCTTGAGCCCCTTGACCTGGACGTAGGCTTGCTTCGTCGCCATGCTATCCCCCATTGTTAGCCTTGTACTACTTTATGAGGGTAATAGTAAACCTTGGCGAACTATTTTTGGGCGAGGCCTGAAATTTATTTCAGACTAGTCATTGGGGACGTTCTTAAATGACTAGTCGCTGGGGACACTCTTTCGCCGCCCGGCAGCTGGGGACAGTCCTTGGCAACCCGGCCGGCAAGCCGGCGGTTCAGCAAAGACTGTCCCCAATGACTAATCGTTTAAGTCTGTCCCCAATGGCCACTCTTGGTCGTTTAAGTCTGTCCCCAATGAGTACCCGAGACTAGGTGGCTAGGCGTGGGATTTGGTGCGCGAGAGTGCGAGGCCTGCGGCGGCGATGGCCACGGCAAAGAGCGCCGTGACGCCCAGGTCGCAGGCGATGTCGCCCAGCACGGTGGACGTCAGGTCCGCGGCGAGTGCCTTGCCGATCGCGTCGTTCACCCAATATGTCGGCACAAAGTGCGCCACGGTCTGCACGGCCGGGCCCATCAGCGACAGCGGCATCCAGGCGCCGCCCAAAAACGTCATGAGCATGCCGAGCAGGTTGCCCACACCGTTGAGCAGCTCCTCGCGCGCGCCCAGGCTCGAAAGCGCAAAGCCAACGGCCAGCGGCGTGCACGCCAGGGCAAACGTCGCCGCCAGTGCCAGACACACGCGACCCACGCCGACCTCGGCAACCGCGCCGGCAAAGCCCACGACGCCCATCATGCTCGACACAAACCAGATGCAGACGGTGAGCACCGCGGCAGCCGCAAACACGGCAAGCGAACGCTGGCGCCCGGAGATTGGGCCGGCCTCCATGCGGCGCACGCGCTCGGGCTCGTTCATGCCCGAGAACACCAGCCCCACCGACACGATGACAGACGAGATGATCGCGTACGCACCAAAGTTGAAATACGACTCGAGCGTGGCGGCGGCTGTCGAGTCGACCTTGACCTGCTCGATCTCGACCTCGGCACGCTTGGTGGCCGCATGTTCGGCAGCCTTGGCGACGTCGCCGTTGGAGGCAGTGGGCTCAAGCGCGGCCGCAGCACCCGCGAGCGAGATCCAGCGCGAGGCCTCGGCAGACGAAAGCGCTGCCGCCATGGTGCCGGAACCATAGGTCACGTCGAGTTTGGGCAGAGACTCCCCCGCGCGAGCGGCTGCAACGAGGTCGTCCTCAAACCCCTCCGGGATAAAGAACACGCAGTCGGCGCTACCCTTGGCGCTGTTGCTCTTGGAAAGCGCGTCCGCAAGATCGTAGGTGTCGTCGCCGACGCCCGTGACCAACTCAAAACGAGAACCCAGATGCTTGGTAAGCGCCCGCGAAAGGTCGCTATTGTCGCGGTCGACCACGATCACGTTGGTGTCGTAGGGCTTGTACTCGGTAAGCTGCGACGAGTTCCAGCTCACCGAGGCCGCGATGAACACGCCCATGAGCGAGATGAACACCGTGTAGATGAGCAGGTAGAACGGGTGCGCCAGCGCCATGCGAAGCGCGGTCTTAAAGGTGCTCATAGCGGCTCCTTCCAAAGATCAGCGTAGCGGCGGCGACAAACACCAGCGCCATAAGGACCAGCGCGCCGGCGCGAACGGCAAAGGGGCCCAGGTCCTCAAAGAAATACAGGCGGTTGAACATGTCGCAGATGAGCTTGACGGGGTTGAGCCAGCACTCGGCCGGGCAGGCGCGGGCAACGTCGTCGGCAAGTGCCATCGCCGGCTCGCCGTAGAGGCCGGCGAACAGGGCGCACGTGGTGGCAAAGCCCGTGAGGATGCCGGACTTGGACGCCTTGCCGCCCTTAACAGGCAGCGTGCCCACAAAGAGCCCCAAGCCCGTCGCGGCAAGCGCGGATGCAGCACCGCCCAGCAGGCACAGCCCCTCGCGCCCGCCAAAGTCAACGCCAACGACTAGGCGCACGTAGCTAATCGCGACCGCCATCGAGGCAAAGGAAACCAGCCACGAGCCCACAAAAATGCCAGCCAGTGATGCCGTCTTGGAAAGACCGCCCACACAGCGACGCGCACCAAGGCCCGACAGATTGGGCTGCAGATCGACGACGCTCAAGGCGGCAAACTCGGCAGACATCATCGCGACCAGGCCAAAGAGCGCGTAGTAGTAGACGACCGTACCATCGGGCGTGGTGCGTGTCAGACTTACGCGGCGGGTGCCACCCTCGAGCGACAGGGCGCGCGCAACCGCCTCCGGGTCGGCGAGCGCCGCCGGGTTGTCTTGGGCAATCTGGGACATGAGCTCGGCATTTTGTGTATACGAGCTTGCCACCGTCTCCAAAATGCTGCGGTCGGTGAGCACCGTCGACGCACGCGAGCTGTCATAGCTCGAAAGCAATGTGAGTTTGGGCGTGCCCGCGGTATCCACCGTGTAAATGCCCGCGACTTCGCCGGCCTTGAGCGCTTTGCGCGCGGCAGCCAAGTCTTCGTACTCGCTCACATCGAGCAGCTGGTCGTCGCCTTCCTTGGCAAGCGAAGCCGCCACGTCCTTAAAGGTCGAGGCATCCCAGGCCTCGTCCGCCACGACGGCAACCGGCACCGGGTCGATCTTGCCGTCGGAGCTCAGATTCGCAAACATAAACATGAACATCGTGGAGAGCGCGACGGGAAAGATCGCGCCCCAAACCCACGTGCTCGGCCGGCGCAGCAGCGTCTTGACCGTAATGACAATGGTGTTGAACATGGCCGCCCCCTAGTCGCGCAGCTCGCGGCCGGTGATCTCGAGGAACACGTCGTTGAGGGTCGGCGGCTCGCTCCACACGCGGCCGAGCGCCACGTCGGCGGCGCGCAATGTGTCGAGGATGTCGACCAGGTTGTGCGGACTCGCCTCGCAGGTGCAGACGAGTTCGCCGCCGGACAGCTCGACGCTGAGCACGTGCTCGAGGGCGCGCAGCCGCTCGACCGTGGCGGGCTCGACGGCGCCGACCTCGACGGTCACGCGCTCGCCCATCTGGATCATGCGCTTGAGCTCGTCGTTGGTGCCCTGCGCCAGCACGCGGCCGCCGTCCATGATCATGATGCGGCTGCAGATCTGCTCGACTTCCTCCATGTAATGGCTGGTATACACCACCGTGGCGCCCTCGTCGCGCAGGCGGCAGATGCCCTCCAGGATGGCGTTGCGGCTCTGCGGGTCGACCGCCGCCGTGGGCTCGTCAAAAAAGATAAGCTCGGGCTTGTGCGCGATACCGCAGGCGATGTTGAGGCGACGCGCCAGGCCACCCGAGAGCTTGCCGGGGCGGAACTTGGTAAAGTCGCCCAGCCCGACAAAGTCGATCGCCTCGTCCACCAGCGCGCGGCGGCGCTTGCGGTCGTTGACGTAGAGGCTGCAGAAATAGTCGATGTTCTCGCGCACCGTGAGCTCGTCGAATACCGCCACCTGCTGCGGCACCACGCCGATGCGGCGCTTGAGGTCGTAGCGGGCGGGTGTCATGGGCTCGCCGAACAGCTCGATGGTGCCCTTGTCGTAAGCGAGCAGCTGCAGAATACAGTTGATGGACGTGGTTTTGCCCGAGCCGTTGGGGCCGAGCAGGCCAAAGATCTCGCCGGGGGCGATGCTCAGGTTAAAGTGGTCGAGAGCAATAAGGTCGTCATAGCGCTTGACGAGGTTTTCGACGTGGACGATGTCTGCCATGAGGCGGCCCTTCCGTTGATTGCGGCCCGGTACGATTGCATCATCGCAGGAGCGGGCGGCGCGCACCAGTGAGCTTTGTCACGAGTGCGGGGTCTTGGTCGTGCGGCCTGCCGACGTCCCCGCTTTGCCGCGCGGGAGGAATGTCACGGTTGCCCCGGGCGGCGCCTCCCCCGCGCGCAGCATCGCGTACAATACCCGTATGAACAGGCTTTTCGACAAATCGATCGTGCTGGCGTGCTGCATTGCGGCCGCCATGGGTCTTGCTGTGGACGCTCGCCTGGTCGCGGCGTTTTGCCTTGGCGTTATTGCCACCTCGCTGGCCGAGGTCGCACAGGAGGACCGCACGCGCCGTGCAAGCGAGGCCGCGAGCTACGTCTACATCATCGCGGCCGTCTTCGTGCCGCCGTTTGTGCCGTTTGCGCCTCTCGCCCTCTATGACATCGCGCGGCGCGTGCACCGCGAATACGCCTGGGTCGCGCTGGGCATTGGCGTCGCCTTTGTCTTTGCGCTCGTCGCGGACCTTCGCGCCGACGCGCTCACCGCCCGAACGCTCCTGTTGACCGTCATCCTTTCGGTTGCCGCCACCTTGTTATCGCTACGTACCGCCCAGTTGGAGCGCGAGCAGCAGCGCATGCGCCGCATCCGCGACGAGCTGCAGGAACGAGCCCTCGCGCTCGAAGCGCGCAACCGCGATCTTGCCGATCGCCAGGACTACGAAGTCGAGCTCGCGACGCTCGCCGAACGCGCCCGCATCGCGCGCGAGATCCACGATAACGTGGGCCACCAGCTCACGCGCGCCTCACTGCAGGCCGAAGCCCTGCGTGTGGTTCACGCCGACGAGCCCGGCGTCGCCGCCGATTTCGCCGACGTCAAACGCACGGTTGACGAGGCGCTCCGGCTTGTGCGCACCAGCGTCCACGCGCTCAACGACAACGCCGTCGACCTTTCCGTGCAGCTCGAACGTATTGTTGAAGGCGCGCGCTCGGACGACGGCCCGCAGATTGAGCTTGATGTTATGACCGAACATGCGCCCGCAAACGTCGCGAACTGTTTTGCGGCGGTCCTGCGCGAGGCGCTCTCCAACACCATGCGCCATGCTTGCGCCCAGACCGTCACTGTACGATGCATGGAGCATCCGTCGTTTTACCAGCTCATCGTTACCGACGATGGCGTGGGCGGGGTCCAAGCAAGCAGCCGCGGCGCCGCGGAGGGCATGGGGCTTGCCTCCATGCGCGAGCGCATCGAGGCGCTTGGCGGCACCTTCACCGCCGGTCCGCGCGCCGGCGTCGGCGGCTGGCGCGTGTTTGCCACCGTTCCCAAACAGCAAGGAGATGAGGACCGATGAGGCTCATCGTTGTCGACGACGACCGCTTGGTGGTCGATTCGCTCAAGATAATCCTGGGCGCCCAGCCGCAGATCGAGGTGGTGGGCACCGGCGCCAACGGCAACGATGCGGTGGCGCTCTACGCCGAGCACGCACCCGATATCGCACTGCTCGACATCCAGATGCCGGGACGCGACGGCCTATCGGCGGCACGCGAGATCCTCGGGCGCGACCCTGCGGCGCGCGTGGTGTTTCTGACAACATTCTCGGATGACGAGTACATTGTGTCGGCGCTCAAGCTGGGTGCCCGCGGCTATCTGATCAAAACCGATGTCGCCGCCATTCCGCCAGCGTTGGCGCAGGTCATGAGCGGCAAACGCGTGCTCGAGGGCAAGGCGATCGAGGATATCAACTTTGATGGGGCGGGCGTCGAGGCCGGCACGGCCCGCCGGCCCGCGGCCTTTGTCAGCCTGACCGACCGCGAGTTCGAAGTCGCCGAGCTCATCGCCCGCGGCCTCGACAACAAGGAAATTGCCGCCACCGCCTACATGGGCGAAGGCACCGTACGCAACCACATCAGCTCGATCCTTGCCAAAATGGGCCTGCGCAACCGCACGCAGATCGCCATTGCGTACCTGCGAGGGTAATTACCCAACGGCCGACCGCCCCGGCATAGCAAAATGGCTGCTGCCGATTTAATGCCATTTCAAAACTATGCCGGTTTACGGGGCCAGACTCAGGACCCCCATCCATACCCGCGTTTTCTGCAAAATGACGGCTCGTCTACCTGCGGTTTTATTTTCACGCTTTTCGGTATGGTTGAGGATTCGGAATCCGGCCCCGTAAACCGGCATAGTTTTGTTCGAGCAACCCTGCACGAGTGCCTCCGCAAGCCTTGCGGGACCAAAATGATCCGTTTTCCTCCATCCCCAAGGGATCAGCCGGAACCGCTTGCCACGAAATCGGCCCATCTACTACGTTTGACTCGATACCCCTGACCATGCCTTCGTTTTGAACAAAACCGCAGGCGTTCTACCTGCGGTTTTGTTTTCGCGTTTTTGGCATGGTTGGGGGTAAGGGGCTAAACGTAGTAGATGGGCCGATTTCGTGGCGCCCCCGGCGCACAAAAGCGCCGCCACGGAGGAGGGAGATACCTCCGTGGCGGCTGGGGGTGGGGGTGGGGGCTATGTTCTGGCTCCCCGCCGGCCATGGCGATGACGAATGCCATGAGCAGTGCGGCGGCCTGCTGGTCACCCGTGGTGGGCAGGAAACCCTTGACCGTCTTGACGATGTTCGTCACGGTCTTGGGCGTGCCGGGATCGGGCGTCGGCACGGGCGTCTCGGGCTTCTTGTACGCGTTGTTGAACACGATACCCTCGACGCTCTTGTCGCCCTTGGTAAAGGCGACGTTCGCCTTGAGGTTGCCCTCGCCGTCGTCGACCACGTTGACGGTCGCGGTAAAGACGGACTTGTCGTAGGTCATACCGGCCTCGTCGCCCTTGACCTCGCTGATGGTGTAAACGTACGTACCAGGCTCGTCGTACTCGAACTTGTCGAAGTTGATCTTGCCATCGGCATCGTTGGTGACGGTGGACTCGACGTCCTCGCCAACGAGCTTAAAGCTAAACTCGTCCTTCTTGAGCTCGCGTCCCTCGAGCACCTTGATAGCGCCGATGGAAGCCTGCGTGGGCATGGCGTGATACTTGTTGGTAAAGCCAGCCGACTCGGTGGTTCCCTCGAGCTTGTGCGTCGCGGTCAACGTGCCGTCGCCATTGTCGGAGACGGTGGTCACGACGGTGTAGGTCGCGCTGTCATAGGTGACGCCCTTGTACAGGCCGAGCGCGTTGGGGCAAGCCTCGCGCAGCGTGTACGTGTGCGTACCGGGCGCCTCGTAGCGGATCGGGCTCAGCGTAACGTTACCGTTGGCGTCGTTGGTGCCACTAGCGACAGTCACGCCGTCCTCGAGCAGCTCAAACGTGAACTCGCCAGCTGCAAGGTCGCGGCCGGTCAGACGCTTAACCGTCTTGACCTGATCGGTCACGGAAGAATCGGTAGGTGCCACGCCGTACGTGTTGGTGAACGTAAAGGCCGCACCGTCGCCGCCGTCGCGCTTGACGATCAGATGTCCAGCACCGTCATCGGTCACGGTGTAGGAAACCTTGCGCGTGGCGTTGGTGTCGTTGGTCACGCCAGGGGCGCTACCGGACTCGGTCACCGTATAGGTAAAGGTGTGCGAGCGCGGAGCAGCGGGGGCCTCGGGCTTGGACTCGTCCTTGGTCTCGTCACCGCTGGCGTCAGCGTCAACCTCGCCCTCGTCGGCGTTGGCTTCAGCGTCGCTCGATGCATCGCCAGAAGCATCAGTCGTCACGCCCAGGGCGCGGTTGAGGTCGTCGAGCGTAAAGTGGATCTTGCCAAAGTCCACGTTGCCAGCCGCGTCGTTGGTTGCGGTCGTGCGCTCGGGCATCGGGGCATCCGCCTCATCGGCGGTCACGGCAAAGGTGAACTTGCCCGCGATGCCGGCCGGGGTCAGGCCCTCGGCAGCCTGGAGCTTCTTGGTGCCGGCGAGCGCAGCGTCAACGGCGTCGGCGCCGTAGACGTTCTCGAACACGGGCTCGACGCCACCGTAGTCAGGCTTTGCCGTCAGGGTACCGTCGCCGTTGTCGACGACGATGACCTTAAAGCTAAAGCTCGACTTCGCGGCAGTAATACCCTTTGCTGCGAGCGGGGACGTGTACTCAAACGCCGTGTAGTTAATGGTCCACGCAAGCTTGGCATCCGTGTCGGTGCGGATGGCGCGCTTGGCGTTTACCAGATCGGCGAGCATCTCGGTCGTGTAATGCAGAGCGCCAAAGCTCACCTGGCCGTTAACGTTGGTAACGCACGTACCCTCGACGGCTTCCTTCTCGCCCGCATAGGCGATGCCAAAGTAGAACTCGCCGTCGGCCAGCGGACGACCGGTCAGGGTCTTGGTGGCGACAATCTGCGCAAGCTCGCCGCCCGGGTTATCGGTCGATGCACGGTAGCTGTTGACGAACGGAACCACGGCGCTCTCGACCGTAGCGGCACCAGTCTTGTACTCGGTTACCGGCGTTCCCTTGTCGGGGTTGCCAATAACGGTCGTCGTGGCGGTGAGCGTACCAGCGCCATCGTCGGCGATAGCGATCGTCACGGTGCGCTCGGCGTCGTCGTAGGTGTAACCGGGCTGGCCGTCGTTCTTCTCGGCAACGGTGTATGTAAAGGTCTTGCCCGCGTCAGCCTGCGTAAACTTGACCTCATGGCCAGCCAGGATGTCGATCAGACCAACCGTTGCCTCTGCCGTTGCAGGGGACTTGTACACGTTGGCGCCCTCGTGCAGGCCGAGCGCGATGGCCGAAGCCTCGTCGGCAGGCGTCACGGTAAAGGTGAACTGACCCTCGGTCATGGGACGTCCGGAGAGGGTCTTGCTGAGCTTGAGGCCGCCGGCCGCGGCGTAATCGAGCTCAGAGCGGTACGTGTTGGTGAAGCGGCCGCTTTCCTTCTTGGTGACGTTGGCGGTCAGGACGCCCTTGCCGTTATCAGTCACGGTCACTTCGGCGGTCGCGACATGTCCGTCATACGTCATGCCTGCCGCGCTGCCCGCGTTCTCGCGGATCTCGTACTTGTAGGTTCCAGCAGCCGTGTAGTGGATCTTGCCGAACTTGATGGCTGCGATGCCGTCCTTCGCGTCATTCTTGCTCACGGTCACGGTTGCGGGGTCGGGCAGCGGGGTGCTCTCGGGGGCGGTGATGGTAAAGCTGAACTTGTCGGAGTCCGTCCAGTCGCGACCGTCGATGGCCTTGCTCAGGTCAAAGTCGAGCTCTGCGTCGAGCGGGGTCACGCTGTAAGCGTTCTCGAAAGTTGCGGCCTTGACGTCGTCCTTCAGGGCATGCTTCGCCTCGAGCGTGCCGTCGCCGTTGTCCGTGATGGTGGTCTCGATGCCGTACTCGGCATCGCTGTAGGTGATACCGCCGGCGTTGCCCTTGACCTCGCGCAGCGTATAGGCGTGCGTTCCGGCCTCGGTGTACTCGATGGGGCTCATCGTAATCTTGCCATCGGCGACGTTCTTGCCGGTGGCAACGACCTTGGCGTCCTTGCCCTCGCCCTCGACGAGCTCGAAGGAGAACTCGCCGGCAGCAAGCTCGCGTCCGGTCAGGACCTTATTCGCGGTGATCTGGTCGGTGACGCTGAACTCGTCAGGATTCGGCTTGTAGCTGTTGTTGAACTTCGCCTCGTCGGCTCCATTCAGGACATGCTTCGCCTCGAGCGTGCCGTCGCCCTTGTCGGTGATGGTCGTCTCAATGGTGTAGGTCTTGCCGTCGTAGGTGATGCCGTTGTTGGCGTCGCCCGGGACCTCGCACAGCGTGTAGGTATGCTTGCCGGCAGCGGTGTACTCGATGGGGCTCATCTTGATCTTGCCGCGGTCGTCATTCTTGCCGGTGGCGACAACATCGTTGCCCTCGACGAGCTCGAAGGAGAACTCGCCTTCCTTGAGATCGCGCCCGGTCAGGACCTTGGTCGCCGTGATCTGATCAGTAACACTGAAGCTCTTGGGGGTTACGGTGTAGGCGTTCTCGAAGGTCGCTTTGTCAACATTCTGCAGCTTGTGCTCCACGCTGAGGGTGCCATCGTTGTTATCCTTGACGGTGGTCACAATAGTGTACTCAGCGGTGCTGTAAGTAATGCCGTTTTCGGTGGTGCCGGCCTTGGTCTCGCGCAGTATGTAGGTGTGCTCGCCAGCCGCAGTGTAGGTGACGGGATCCATTACGATCTTGCCGTCGGCATTGTTGGTACCGGTGGCGACCACGTTATTGCCCTCGACGAGCTCGAAACGGAAATCGCCAGCCTTGAGGTCGCGCCCGTCCAGGACCTTGTCCGCGGTGATCAGGTCGGTGACGCTGGAGCTCTTGGGGGTCACGTTGTAGGAGTTCTTGAACTCGGCAACCTTGACGTCCTTCAGGACATGCTTCGCCTCGAGCGTGCCGTCGCCGTTGTCCGTGATGGTGGTCTCGATGGTGTACTTGGCGTCACTGTAGGTGATGCCCTTGCTGGTGGTTCCGCCCTTGACCTCGCGCAGCGTATAGGCGTGCGTTCCGGCCTTGGTGTGCTCGATGGGGCTCATCGTGATCTTGCCATCGGCGGCGTTCTTGCCGGTGGCAACGACCTTGACGTCCTTGCCCTCGCCCTCGACGAGCTCGAAGGAGAACTCGCCCTCAGCCATGTCGCGGCCGGTCAGGACCTTGGTCGCGGCGATCTGGTCGGTGACGCTTGTCTTGACAGGCGTCACGCTGTAGGTATTGGTGAACGTAAATGCCACATCGCCGTCCGGCTTGCGGGACACCCTCAGATTGCCCTTGCTGTCATCGGTCACGGTGAAGGAAACCGTACGCGGAGGCTTGGCGTCGTTGGTCACGCCAGCGACCTCGCCGGATTCGGTCACGGTGTAGGTAAAGGTATGCTCGCGCTTCTCGGGCTTCTCGCCCAGAGCCTTGTTAAGGTCGTCGAGCGTAAAGGTAATCTTGCCAAAGTCGACCTTGCCCTTGGCATCATTGGTCACGCTCGCGTTCGCGGGCAAGGGTGCGCCCTCTTCACCGGCCACGGTAAAGGTGAACTTGCCGGCAATGTCAGCCGGGGTCAGGCCAGCAGGAACCAGCAGATTCTTCTTGCCCACAAGCGATGTCTCGGCAGACTCGGCAGTGTAGGCGTTCACAAACTCGTTGCCGGTATCGCCGTAGACAGCCGTCGCCGTCAGGGTACCATCGCCGTTGTCGACAACGGTTACATATGCGTCAATTGCCGACACGGTGGCGCTCACGCCCGCAGGCAGCTTGTCGGTCTGCTCGGCAGCAATGTAGCGAATGGTCCACGTGGGCTTGTCTGAGCTAGCGTCAACCGACGCCTTGTCTTCCTTGACCAGCTTGGCAAGCGACTCGGTCGTATACGTCAGCGGACCGAACTCAACCTTGCCGCCCTTGTTGGTTGCATCCAGCAGAACCTCGTCGTGTCCCGCATAGCTCAGCGCAAACTTAAATTCGTCATCGGCCATTGGGCGCCCTGCAAGCGTCTTGGTAGCCTCAAGAGTCAGCGGGGTTTCCGTCTTGGCGCTATAAGTGTTCTTGAACTCGCGCTCGCCCGAGATCTTTTCAACGTCAGCCTTAAGCCCACCCGTGGCCTTAACCGTCACGGTCACTTTGAACGTGGCAACGTTATCGCTGTAGGTGATGCCACCGGCGCCGCCCTTGACCTCGCGGACCTCATAGGTGTACTCGCCCGGCTCGGCATAAGTAATCTTGCCAAAGTTAATGGCTGCCTTGCCCTTGTCGAGATCGGCATTGGTCACAGTTACGGTCGCGGATGCGGGCATCGGGGCGTCATTCTCGGACGTCGCGGAGAGCTCAAACTTAAACTCGTCCGTATCCGTCCAGCCGCGGCCCTCGAGCACCTTGGTCAGGCCAAAGCCGGCCTTGGTATCCACCGTTGTCGGCGTCACGTTAAAGCTGATCTTGCCGTTGTTGCCCAGGTAGGAATTGACATGCGTCGCGGTCGCCTTGGCGGACACGTTGTTCCACTTGGGATTGAGAACGTCAGTCGCGGTACCAGTGTTGTTGCCTCCCACACTCTCCTTGGTGGTGTGGAGCTCGTCGATAAAGGCTAGGCGCGCGGTTCCCACGCTAAACGAAAGGTTGCCGTCCTCGTCAGCAACAATAGCGCCGTCAAACTTCGCAGCGTCGCCGCCGATAAACTCGATGACGGCAGAGGCGGGCTTGGCCTCGCCGTTTTCGCCCTGCTCCTCAAACTCATCCTTGTAGTAATAGGTGCCGGTATCTGCCAGCGAATTCTTTGCAGGCTGCGTGCAGTCCTTGTCCGTGTAAATAGGGGTCTGTTTCTGGAAGTAGTAGTAGCGGTTGGTGTCGGCCGGCTCGAAGGTCGCAACCGTATTGCCCAGATCGCCGGCAGCCCACTTGTTCGCGTAGAAATTCACGGTCTTGGCGCCGTTGGCAACGGTCGTATTGTTCTCGATGTAATCCTTGAGCCCCGTTACCTTCTCGGGCGTAAACAGGTTGTCGAGCGCAGTGCTCTTCACGCTCGAGGTGTACTTCACGCGGATAGGCTGAGCGCTGTCGACCGAAAGCTTGCCGTCTACGGTCTTAAAGTGGCTCAGCGGAATCAACGACGCAGGAATGCTGACCGTTACGACATCGCCCTTCTGGGCATTGTCATCACCAGCACGCTGCACGGTAATGAGCAGGTCTTTTGCTTTGCCATCGAACTCGTACGTATCGGTCTTGGTTTCTTTGTTGACCGTCTTGCTCGCCTTGGTAAACGGCGTGCCGTTGATGACGACCTCGGTGAAGCTGTCGACCTGCATAAAGTCGCCCAGCTCATCGGTAAACGTGATGTAACCGGACTTGGTCGCGTCGTAGCCCTTATCAATTTCGGTCGGATAAGGCGCCTCCGATGTGATGGCCTGTGAGATGTCGTCAAAGACCTTCTTGAGCTCTTCGGCATTGGTCGCCGACTTGTAGTAGTCGGAGTTTTCCGCGCGTGCACCATGAGCATTCCATGCCGTGGCATTGGGGTAGTTGCTCGATACGGCCTGCATGAACTTGTTCTCTTTTTGGCTTTTTCCCGAATCCTGGATACCAGCGCTGGGGTCCGCGCCATCAAAGATGCCGATAGTATAAACGGTGGCCTGGCTGTCCTTCATGTTCTTGGCAGCCTTCACAGCCTTGTTGGCGACGCCAGAGTCGAACGTGTTGTCACTCGTTGGAGTGCCGTCAGTAAAGAACACAACGACCTTCTTGGCGCCTGCGCGACCAGAAGGAATATCCCTAGCCAGTTCCAAACCATAGTCGGCATGCGTGGCACCGCTGGGCTGAATTCTCTTAATGGTGTTCTGGAGAATGGTCACATTGCCGCCAGAGCAATCGGTCAGGCCCTTCATTACCTGTGTGTAATTGTAGTTGTACCATCTTCCATACGTATCGTTGCCGATATTGTTGGACTTCTCGCCCGCAAACTTAACAATCCTTGATTATCAACTTCATCCGAACACCTTCCACATTCATCCGCACATGTGCGGA
>OLPD01000554.1_pt1 | contig 26879 bp, 48 predicted proteins | sample 1672111 | NCBI WGS metagenome assembly OLPD01 (sample SAMEA3136646, study PRJEB25190) | human gut metagenome
CAAGTGCTTCCACGTCACCACCGAGCATCTCTGCCGCATAATAATTGAATCCAACGTCCTTTTTCATGCCCGGAACTTCTTTCACCGGAACTGCGATCATTTTATTCATATCTCTTAAAAAGCCAATACCAAACTTAAACTCATATGTCTGCCCATTGATTACTAATTCTTCCATTGTCTTACTCCTTTCGTGAAAAATGAGGATACCGCAATGTGTATCCTCATGTATGTTATCTTACCCATGCATATTACTCGTATATATTACGAACCTGTCTTCTGGGTGTCTGCAAATACATAATTTGCAAGTTCCTGCTGTTCTTTTGTTACGGTAGCATAACCGTCTTCGCCTTTTCCATTGCATCCAAATGTAAGCGACACTTCCACATTGTCTTCCGCATTGGATGTATATTCCAGTTCTGTAAGATACCCCTGGAAATATTTTGCTTTGAATTTTTCTGCATCTGAAGATGTTCCTTTTTCAAGCAAATTCACTTCCCAGATCTCCAGAAGTTCATCGTTGTCCAGCGCCTCTTCCAGCTTATCAATGGTTGTATCCCCTTTTGCCAGAATACTGGTCGCTGTGATTTCAACTTCCAGTGCGCCCGGTGTACGGATCGTTCCATCTTTTGTGGCAGTTGTATCTGCATCCTTGGACTTGGTACGTCCGTTTTCTGTCGTAAATGCGATTCCTTTCGCACTCTCTGTTGCCGCTTCTTTTAACAGACGGTATAAGTAAATGATTTTTTTACCCTGTACCGCCTCTGTGTCACTGTTTCTTCTGTCAGTTTTGCCTGCACCAGCATCCCTGCATTTCTTTCCTTCTCATTTTCATCATCCTTTCATGAAAAACTAAATTCAAACTCCAGCACACCGTGCAAGAGTGCCTGTTTCGTAGTGGTGTCCGGAAGGATCCTTTGTTCAGCAAGCTTCACTGACCAGCTAAAGTTCCGTGTATGCTCCAAGCTCCGGCACAACTCTTTTATACTCAGCATGATCTGAGAGACCGTACCGCGCTTTCTCGGATTGTCGTGCCAGACATGAACCGTCTGACTCACTTTTCCGATGATCGCGTCCTTCGTGTCCTGATCCGACTGCGTAGTTGCTCCGAGATATACAAATGGATACGCCGTTCCTTCCGGTGGCAAGAAAGTGTCGTAAACACCAATGCCTGTATTTTTATATTTTTCGTTCAGCGCAATCAGCAGTGCGCTGAATATTTCCTGCTGCGGATCCATTCTCTCACCTCACCAGTTCATTTAAATCTTTGACAAATTTCTTCTTCTGCTCATCGTAAGCGGGCTTCAGATAAGGCTGTGCTTCCATGAATCGTGTGCCGTATTCAACGTAAGCTGCGTAATCTGCCGTAGGCTCTACTTCCGCAGTCAGACCTCCGTCTGTAATATCCAGTCCAATGCTTTGCTTCAATTTTCCTCCCACATATCCCGGTATTCCGGTACTTTGTGGAGTTCCCACTGGCGCATTCTCTTGTGCTTTGGTCTGCAGATCTGCGCCGTTCTTTCTTACGACTGTTCGCACTGCTCCAAGATTCATATTCCGTTTAAGCTTTGCCTCCAGCTTGTCAAAGCCGTCTATCCTTACTCCTGCCACTACAATACCTCCGATACGACAAAAGACTGCTTCGTCCGCAGTCTTCTGCTCATGTCAACTGTATAAATCTTCTTTCCAATCCGTATCCTGTCAAACGGATCATGGTAATGATTCTGCAGGTGGACTGTCAGGCTTCCCTGTTTCAGTCCACCGTACACTAACTGCATTGTCTCAGCTCCGGTATCCATCACAGATGCAATCTGTTCAACCTCATCAACGTGTCCGTCTTCATAATCGCCGGTATCCGGATTGTAATCTCCGGATCTGATTGTCTGCATATAAATAGGTGTATCATATCTCACAGAAACCTCACCTTGCCTTTCGTTATCTCTTTCTGGCTGTCCAGATATGAACGAATATCATCCATATATCCGGCAAAATCATTATCAGACCAGGAAAGGCTTTCTCCCTCTACGGTATGAGAAGAAAGCCCTTCTGATCCAATTCGGTTGAATCGTATGATTGCAACGTCCAGAATGATATAATTCAGTTCTTCAGGAGGTTCGATCCCGCCAAGCAAAAGTTTCAGCCGGCTCTTTGCTGCATCTAAAATCAACTGCAGCTTTTTGTCCTGGCTTATATCCTCTTCCGGCAGACCGAGCAATGCTTTCAGATTATCCAGCATAACCTTTCCCTCCAAACTTTACTCTCCTACGCTCACGACTACATCACCGGAACGAATGGCTTTGTAATTCTGATCACATTCAACCAGAGTGATGTGATGAGAGGCAGTTGAAGCAATCTCAGATACTCCATCCCATTTAGACCAGTTCTTCACATCCATTCCACAGGTTACATTTGTTGCAGATGCCGCATCCTTATATTTCCAGCTATTTCTCGGGGACATCAACTGTTCTTTCACAGACAGCTTTGTCAGTCCTGCTCCTGAACCTGCTTCTGATGTTACATCCAGCGTTCCTAATGTCTGTGTATCAGAGCTACCGACTGAAATATAAGCAATTGCATCCAGATATTCACAGAAAAGACGTAAGCCCATGATTGCAAAGTTATCAGAAATCATACGTCCGTAAGTGCCCTCTGTATGGAATCCGATAAAGCCTGTCTCCGCATCCGTTGTAAATGCAAGACCGGCTCTTGCGAACTCTGAATCTCCCGGATCAACATAGTATGCAGCAAGGTTGTTGAGCGGTGTCGCAACTACAACATTCTGCGGAATCTCGGATGTAATAAACACAACGTCTGCTCCAAGGAAATCTGTCATATACTTAAATCCAAACGCTGTCTGCAGAGTGATGTCAGCAGCTCCAAGGTATTTATACACATCCAGCGTATTTACCCATACAGCAACACCTGTAGCTGTTCTTTTCATATCCTGAAACTTCGCCACTACTCTACCGATAGCCATAGCAACAGCCATCTGCCAAGCTGTTTCATGTCCGGTTAAGGATCCCGCCTTTAACTGAGTGTAAAATTTGCTTGTAACTACATTCTGCAGATCAGATTTAAACTCTTCATCTGTATCCTGTACAGCTGCCTCGTATCCCTTTTCTGCGATTGCCTCTAAGGACACGCCTTTTCTGTACTTCTCGATCTTAATTGTATCGAACACAGTTTCCTCTACTTTGTACTGAGACATTGGGATCTCTTCTCCCTCTCCTACGTCTCCGGATTTCAATTCGCCTTTTACTGTCTTGGTCTTTAATGCAGATCCGTTTTCTTTTCTGATCATTCTGGTAATGCCCATAACATCCAGTAATGCCTGCAGATTCTTACCAAAAGAAGTAACAAAATCAATCTCTCTTGCCCTCACCTGAACCTGTGCTTCTCCCGTCATGCCATCCGGCGCTGCAAACACCTGTAATCCTAATTTTCTAATATCATGCATATTTCACACTCTCCTTACTGAAATAATTCCAGATTCTCAGCGATCAGTCTCTGTCTCTCTGTCGGATTCTTAATCGCTAATATCTGTTCCTTTGTCATCGTTCCTTTTCCTCCGGTTCCGGCCTTTGGCGAATTTCCCTTTAAAGCCTCTTTTACGGCAGCCTGTACTGCACCTTTGTACATCTTGGAAAATGCTTCAACCGCTTTCTTTGTGCCATCTGCATCTTCCGCAACAAGATTTACCAGAAGCTCATCTGGAATATTGATTTCTTCATCTGCTAGCATTTTGCGCGCTGTTTTCGCCATGTCTGATCTGGCATTCTGACGTTTCAGCTCTTCCAGTTCTTTTTCAAGTTTGCTCGCCTTATATTCCGCTTTCTCTTCTTTGGTCATCTGCGCCAGCTTCTCTGCCTCTGACAGCTTATCATCCGTCAATGCCTTCCACTTTGCCTGCGCATTGGTCACTGCGGTATTCACTGCCTTCTGGACTCTCCGGTCAAACTCTGCCTGATTGCCCTCCCCTTTTAAAAAGTCATCAAATGTTACTGTTCCATCTGCACCGTTGCTTCCTGTTCCGGCTCCATCGCCGTTTCCGTCTCCGGCTCCGCCATCGTCTCCATCACCTTCCGCAAACAACTGTAGATTCGCCATTGGAATTCTCCAACCGGCATACACATTGTTCATATGTTTCATAATTCGTCCTTTCCTCGCCCCGTTCCATTCTCTGTCGCCCAGACCGTTGCTTATCGAATAATTGTAGTTTAACGACATCCCGGTCACATTAAGTTACATGATCCGGACATAATCCGGAAACTCATTGGCAATCATGCAGATCCCAATGAAAAAGGAATCCACCAGAGTCTTTGCTTTCTCTGACAGATTCCCATGCTGTATATCTACCCATCCGGGCGATATTTCATATTTTATTTTATCTTCGGTCAAGTCCAGGGTAGACTTGATCAGTGTTCGTGCCAAAGCTGTAACTCCGGCGCAGATTATATCCTGCCCGTATGCTGCATAATTCGCATGACCGGATATCTTTATTTCATCCTTGCGGACGGTTACTTCAATCAAATACATCACCTGCTTTCCTGAAAATGAGTACAAAAATACCACCGGTCATTATAATCAGTGGTATCTAGTCTTCCCATTCTTTTAAATTGTCGCTTTCTTTTTTTAATCTCTTAAGCTCTTCTTCTCTTTCTTCTGGAGTTAAGTCTCTATGAATAATTACATCTTTTCCCGTTACTTTAATTCCTTCCATTCAATTCCAAACTCCTTTCCAAACTCTTCTAATGCCCGTATCTGCGCTTTCTCTATATCGTAATTGTATGGCGTAGACACATATTTGTCAACTGTTTGGTTGAAATATTCACTTCTGAATGGTTTCTCACCCGTTTTGTATAAGAATACCCTTCCGTCGTGAGTAGCAACTATTCCAAATTTGTATTTTCTCGCCCCTGCCGCTACGAAATCACTTCCAGTCGAAAGAATATTGGTTGGATGATTATGAATACCAATTACGCCTTCTGATTCCGCATATTGCTGGATCATTTTGATTTCATCAGACGATAGCTCCACGCCGAGTTCATTTGCGCCCGTGGTTTTAGACATCAGCCTCTTTCCTGTTTTTGCGCTAATAATATATAAATCTTCGCCGTCCGTTCCATTTCTATGCACCAGCATCGCCCTGGCATACTTGCGTAGCGAATTATTGACCGCTGTATTCTTTGTCATCTGGTTAAATTTTCTTCCATATGCTTCTGATTGAATTTTCGTTAATGAAACTCGATTAGTTCCCTTCCGAAGACTGCTGATGTTTCCGCTTTCGCCTTCATCCGCTCGCTTCCAAGTCTCGAAATCCAGCCCATGATCAGAATAGCCATCCAACCATTCCTCATATCGATCACTATCCATATATGCTGCCACAGAACACCGACAATTCGGATGCATCGGCGGAGCGTTCTCGCCTGGCATCATCTTATCGATATCGAAGTGTTTCTCATTCAATGCACGGCACGCTTCACAGGCTGTTCCAATCGCCAGAAATGTATACTGCGCAAATCCATTCCGGATAAACGACTGTTTTTGCGCCTCTGTCTGTACCCTTGCAAGCTCTGTCACCATAAGCCGATTGGCATTATAGGCACTGACTCCGAAGCGTTTCTGCAGATGTCTTGCAAGCTCTGTTGGATGCTTCCCCTGAATCAATCCTGTTTTTAAAAGACTGTCCAGCTCTGCTTTGAGCATGCCTTGATACATCCAGATACGATCTGAATACGTGGCATTTTTAAACGATGCATTTACAATGGCATGTGCTGCCTTTTCATTATTCTGCACCGTTCTTCCTAAGATTCCAGACTGTCTTTTGAACTCATCCATTGTTCGATTCGTGAGTTTTTCTTCAAAATATTTCTGCAGTTCATCAAATCCTGCTACAAGCTCCAGACCGATATTTGCCTTCAGAAGCTCCAACCTGTTAATTTTCATCGTTGCATTGTAGAGTCGCATCTCGTCATTTGCCTGCTTGGAAAAATCCTTTGTTTTGACGTACCTCGCGGCTTTTCGTCCATATTCCTCGATATCAAGCTTTGATACTCTTCGCTTCGCCTCTGACAAGGTTATTCCTTCTGCCCTTGCATACTTCGCATAGAATCCGTTGATTTCCTTCTGGATCTGATCCAGCATATATTTGTATGTATCATTGATCGCCCTCTCATATTCCGCTTCGGATTTTCTGTTGGCTTTCAAGTTCTCTTCTTCCCGCTTTCGCCAATAATCACTACTCTTCGGCACTTCCATCACCGTCACTTCCATCGGCAAACATCTGTGATACGATCGGATCTGTCTTTAACTCTTCCTGTTCCGAATTGATTTTGTCTATCTCATCCTGCACATTATCTACGATGGACAGAACACTAAGCTGCGTCTCCTGACTGACAATTCCTTCCAGACTTTTTGCGATTTCTGCTTCTTCCTGCAGGTTCTCCGGGAAGTTCGGCGTGAAATGCGGATGTATCTTTACCCAGTCATCTTTCTTCATACCAGATACGGGATTTGAGAAAATCAAGCGATATCTGCGGTTCATGCCGGATGTAAACTTTCTTTCCTTAGTCTTTTCCAGATTGCTCATTCCCTGCAGCTTATATTTCATTGCAATGCCGGAGCTTGTCCCGAAGTTTTCATCCGAAATATTTGCTACCATACTGATCTGAAATATCAGCTTCTCCAACCGGTCAATCAAATGCTCCTGCGTTGTATCACCGTTCGGCTTCTGCAGAAAGTCCACGATCAGCTTCTCTGTATCGCCATCGAAGTTAATGATCCGGTCGTCCCTTATATGCTTCACATCGTCAGTGTCCAGTTTAGAACCAAGTACTTTCAAATAAGCATCCGCAAAGTAATCTACATCATTTGCTTTTTCGCTGATTGCTTTATTGTACGCGTCAATCATCGTAAATACCGGTTCGAAAATGCCGATGCGCTCTTTATTTTCCGAATACTCTGTAGCCGGTACACCGTCAAATCCATGTGTCTTGCTTTCTTCTTCCCAGATAAGTTTTCCTTTCATGACAAACCAGCGCACTTCTGTTTCATCCGATACGCTGCCGTGTAAGACCTGGTCAGAATCCATATACAGGCGGACGAAGAACCGCTCCCGCTGCAGAACGGAATCATCATAAATCATAAATGCATCCATTGGAGATAAATACGTGATACCAATATTTCCAAGCTCGTCCACATAGTACATCTCGTACCCTCTGCCATAAATGCTGCATATCTTGGAAAGTTCTGCATTGTTATCGTCTTGATCATTGTACTGATCCACAAACTCAATATACTTCTGGACATCCTCATTTCCGTCTTCTACCTGCAACTTAATCGGATGTCCGATAAAGAACCCATTCATTGTATCTACCATATATTTCGCAAAATTCACGGCAATGCGGTTGTCCGGCTTCCATTTCGGCTTAAGCGGCTCATGGAATATCGGATAATCTGTCTCATATGCATCTTTTAATCTTTGATAGCGGAAAGAGCACTCTGCACTGTGCTTCGTTATGAACTCTGTTAGTTTATTGTCTGTCAGTTCTTCCGTTGCCGGTAATCTATATAAGCTGTACACCTATATGCCTCCTTTCACATTCCGGTTCAATCTTGGTCGTACTTTACGCTCTTCCTCAATGGAGTAACGCAACATCGCCATTGCATCATCAAAAAATGGAACTGGCTCTTCCAGATAAGTATTAGTACGCTCATCCTTCTTCCACTTCCATTGTTGTATTTCTTTTATGGTATTTACACAGGATGGATGGATGTGAATCCTGTGCTGTTTTAAATAATCAATCTGTGCATGGACACTGTTCGTCTCTTTATTGACACCCCTTGCCCGGTATCCGGCTTTCTGCCACATCTTGATTCGGTCCGGCTCTGCGGAGTCGCACCACATCCGGAGCTTCTTGCTGAATTTGCCTTCTGCTTCTCTGATAATCTCGTCTGTATCCATTTCATACACATACAATTCCCGGCACAGAAACAGTTCTCCGTCTTTAAAGCCAACCTCGCCAATGCAATCCGCATGGTTGAATCCGAAGTCCTGTGCATTAACCATGTAATCGAATCTTTCCGGGGAACGGTCAAATTCTTCTACAACATAATTCTTAAGAATCAGTCCGGCAACTTCGCCCCACTCACCAAGACCATAGACTCTGTATCCTTCTGGATCTACTTCCTTACGCCGGAGCATACGTCTGTGGTATGCTTCATCGATAAAACGGTTGTTCTCATAGGTGGACTGATGCGTCAGTACGTCCGGATCGGCACGATCAAAGAACACTTTCTTGATCCAGTGATGCGCCGATACCGGATTGAATGTCAGTCTGATCTGATAAAACTGTCCCGGCGGGAGCTCACCTCGCAAACGATCGTCGATAATCTCAAAATCCGACTGTGTGATCTCCGTAGCCTCTTCTATCCAGACATCGGTAAGCTTTCCTCGCTTGAATGTGATTGATTTTAGCTTTTCTCTCTGCTTCTCATCGTTAACGCCCCGGAAAATAATCTGGTTGTGATTGCTCTTGCATTCCAGGATCATGTTGGAACTGTTAATATACCAGTACTTCTTGTAGTGATCGCCGAACATACAAAAAATAGAACTCTGCAATTCTGCAAAAGTGCTATCTCTGTTCGTTACATCTGATTTTCGTACACATAAAAGGTTTCTTCCCGGGTCTTTCATCAGTCTTAGAATATAGTTCTGTGCCGTGTCTACGCTCTTTCCAGATCCGGCAGAACCTTTCATCACGATGTAGCGTTTTTTACTGCGGTCAACCTCTTTAAAGCATGGATTAGCTTGAACATTTATTTTCACAGGCAATCAGCTTCTTTAAAGGCTTTGAAAAGTTTCGGTGACTGAATAGCAATCCAGTCTGTAATCTCCTCGTTCCGTCCCCAGCTTTCGGCGCCGCCACTGTTATTCCATAATCCAGACTCGTACAGAAACGCGTGAATAATTTCATGCCTGAGTACCTTCTTCTTGTACTCTTTCAAATTCCTTAAAGAGTTTCTACTGGATTCTAGCTTCGCGATCCTAATCTGATGAATACTCTGATCCATACATCCATCACAACCCTCTGGAAGTTTTTCATCTGGCGCATCAAAATATATCGTATATAACGTTCCTAAAATATTAACTTTCTTCATTGTCATTATCTCCATAATCAATCGTGATGTTCAGATCCATATCTACATCTGTTTCAACTTTATCAGTGAACAGTGAATATCTTTTACCCAGGAGCTCTGCAGCCTTTAACCGTTCTTTTTCTGACGGGGATTTTTCCATCGTCCTCGCTTCGCTGCAGCCATCACCGGTTCCTTCAACTACAATTTCCTGTGCTGTGCTTTCTCCACGAAGAACAGACGTCAGATACTCAATTACTTCTTGTGCATCTGCTGTCTTTTCGTTGTGAATTTCTTCCATTCGATCAGCTATATATTTTTTAACGTTAACATTAGTTAACAATCTGCTCGCTGCTGATTTAGCTGTTTCATCACTTTTAACATTTTTGTAGACCGTCTTGTAAGCCCGAGTGGCATTACAATCAATTAAGTATTCATCGCAAAATCTCTTCTGCTTTTCCGTCACTCAGACTCACCTCCACTTCTGGTTTATTCTTAATGGATCATACAGGGATCGAACCTGTGACATTTCGCTTATGAGGCGAATGTTCTACCGCTGAACTAATGATCCTGGATGTTTTATTGCATTAGAAAAGCACCCCGGAGGGTGCTTCTACTCTAACCTTATTGTCTTTTTCACAAGATACTTATGATTTTAAACTTCCAGCACTGTTGCTCAAACTCATATGTCCTTTATTTTCTATAACTGCCGAAAAATTTGAATTTAATTTTCTGTCCATATTTCCGCAATTTATAGTAGTCCTTGGAGCGTTGCAATTTTCTATTTTCAAATCTTTATAAAGCTTATCAACTTCCCTGTGATTCACATTCATGATATTCCCTCCGTGTTTATAATATGGCAATTCATCTTGTATTATACAATATTTACCTAATGACTTATCATAGCTTTTCCGTTATTTGACTCGATAATTTTAACAGAATCCGTTCCTCCTAATGTTAACATGTATGCATGATGAATGCTCAAAACAGCGTCTTGCAACTTATCGTCCGCTTCCAGTGGCTCAATTTTCAAGCCAATACTTTTACAAAATTCCACGTTAAAATGCCTTCCATGTGTTTTTGAACCATCATGTTGATTTAACTTTGCTACAATTGAATCAACTTTTTCTTTGTCATCCTCTTTGAACATACATGTACTAAGCCATTCTTTCAAAAGAATACTTGATAATTCAATCGCATCAATTGCTGTCTTTAAAAAAGCGGCCGGATACTGTTGCAATTTAATCCCCCAATATTGTGCATGTTCTGGGTGCGTTGCCAGATCTTCCTTCGCTTCTTCGAACTCCGTTTTTATATTATATGCCGGAATTCCATTAAATTGCGGATCTACAGGTCCCAAACTTGATTGTTTCCCCATTATGATGGTTTTTGCAGAACACGCCATCATCGTTCCTGCCGACATAGCAATTTGCGGAACGATTACTCTTACATTTTTGTCAAATTTACTTCTTAAATAATTTATAATCGCTTCTGCAGCCGCCGGCGAGCCTCCGGGCGTATGTAAAATTAAATCCAGCCCCTTCGAACAATCCATTCCGTGAAGCGCATTCATAAAACCTGTCATATCTAAATCATTTATCTCAATATTAGGGTTATTAGCTTTGTTTAAAAATCCAGAATAGTATGCAATAACATTTCTCCCAGTATATTCCGCCAATCTTTTTAGGTATTTCCTCCTAACAAAATCTGTCTGAGACATTGTTTCATTTAATTCTTTTAATATTTCATCCCATCCTGCCATTTCTTTCCCTCCATCCTATTACAAATTAAAACCTACTCCCATAATATCCCATTTCTCGACATTACGCAACGAAAAGACGACCTGACGCCTCAGATCGCCTTCTCATAGTTTTAGGTTTTAAAGTAGGATGGAGAGCCTCCGGTTTTCGCCATTGGCTCAAGTATTATTATACATATGCTTTTTATGCATTTTATGCGTTTTTCAAACAATTATCAATTTTTCTGCTTACGCGGCTCTGATCCAGATGCACCCGCTTCGCAACTTCCCTCTGTGTCACATCTTTTCTTCCATCGATGTAATAGATCCGGAAGATTCTGTGTGTCAGACTGTCTTTGATATTCTCCACAAACCGCTCGATCTCTTCGCACTCTGCTTCCAGCTTCTCTTTCCTCTTAAGGTCCTGGTTCTGCAGTCTTTCGTATTTTTCCTGATCGAATCCGACTACACTCTGCGGCATTGGATATCCTTTGCTGTAATCGAAGATCACATTGTTTCCGATCATGGTATCCGACTTCCACCGGTTCTGAAGCATGTAATCCAGTTCCAGGATCTCTGCTTTATTGTTCCGGTACATTGCAAGTCTTTCCCTTGTCATCTGCTCCACCGGCATCAACCTCCTTATTTACATTTACTCCCATCTTCCGCAGGTAATCCGTCACCTTATAGCTCTGGTACGGCTTCCTGTGAAATTCTATGCTTGCTTTCTCATCCGGCGGATGTTCTGCCAGCATGTCTCTGTGAGATTTACTGTTCCGACTCTGTCCTTTGGTTATACTCAATTATTCATCAGCTCCTTTGTATGGTTCCGGCAATGGCATCCAGGCATTTACATACAATCCAAAAGAAAGCAATGTTCTTTCTTCATCACCTTCATAGAAGTTTCCACCGCCGTCTTCATTTCTCTCATATCTTCCAATTGCTGCCATTGTATAATTTTCGAATGATAGCAGAATATACTCATCCGGATCCGGCAGTCGTTCACTTATTGGAATCCAATCCATAATCTCGTTTTTAACATTCCCACTACCTTCTGCTGGTCTTCTTTTGAATCGCAGTGAATAACCACATCGTATGTGCCATCGTATTTCTCCCACTCTCCATCTTCGTTTTGAATAAGCATTGTTCCTTCGTCCATAATCTATTCCTCCATATCCTTTGCTCGCACCCTGTTGCCCTTCTCGTACTTCGTGCACTCTTCTACCTTGCATCCTCTTCTATGTTTCGTAATCGCCACGTAATCACAATTATTTACTTCCGGTCGATCGCTCCGGAACTTGCAGCTCTTGCATAGATGCCTGTCTGAATTATCTACTTTCGGATTTTCCTTTGCCGACTCTGCCCTCTGCTTCGCCTTCTTAGATTTCTTTAACTTCTCACCTTTATGCTTCTTTCGCCATGCTGCAGCGTAATAACTCACGGTTCCCATCGGTATTCCGGTCTGCTCTGCGACTTCCCTATTGCAAAAGCCGAGCTCCAGCAGGCTGATGATCTGCGTCTTTCTGTTTTCTGTATCATTTGCCAGAAGATCTACCTCTTTTTCTTCCATCCTGTCTTCCGGCTTCTGCAGGGGGGGGGGCATGCCTTTCCCGGATCAACGCTTGTATCCGTTTCAGCCGGCTTCTTTTCCGGTTCTTCATCCGGATCTTCTTCTGGTTCATCATCCGGTAGATCTCTCAGCTCCGGTACTGGCCTCTGTTTCTTTCCTGCTTCTACCATATCTGCCAATGCTTTGGCAAACTCTGGATTTTCGATCGCCGGAACATCCACCAAAAAATATTTCTCTTTCTGGTTAAGCGTGTCCTCCAGTTTTCTCGCATCCATTCCGCCATCTTCGCCGATATACAATACTGTAACCGGTTTGCCATTTATAAAATATTTCAATGCTTCTTTTAAGCTTTTCTCGACTAACATTCTTCCGCTTCCCTTTCTTTCCTCAACTCTTTCTCGTAGCACTTTTCGCACACTGCATATCCGAATCCTATCGTTGTGTGTATTTGATCAGATGTATAGCAATCTCCGAAAAGCACATGTTTACCACACTGCGCACATTCAATAATCTCATCCATCCCAGCATAAACCACTGACCCATCTGGAATTTCGCAATCTTTATATTCCCTCTTTGCAGGATCCCATTTCATCGCTAACTTTGCCATGTCTATTCCTCCACTCTTTTCTTGTAGTATCTTTCTCCGTCAAGATACTCCTCTCTCTTCTTTTGCTTTTCAATCAATGGTCTTATCTTGTTGATCGTATTCTTATGGTTCGCACTCCCAAAGAATTCCACCAATAGCTCTAATTCTTGCGTGATGTCCTTTTGCTTTCTTCGCTCCCGCCTGCTTCGCTGGAACTTCGTAGCAACCTTATTCCGCTCTGCTTTATCTTCTGCAAATTCCAATTCATGCAAAAGGTCTTGCAACCTTTTATCTTCCAGCTTCATCGCTTCACTCGCTGCTTCATATCGCTCTTTCACATCCTCGATATAATCCAGTACGCTCTGCAGTTTATCTGATGGTCTATCTATTTCTGTCACTCTATCGCCTCCTTGTCTTTCTCCCAGTATTCGACGATATATTCTTTCTTGCCTTTTGCATTTCCGGGGACCTCCCGATGTCCAATTCTTACTGCATACCCGGCTTTTATTAATAATCCGGCAAGCGCCAGTCTGTCTTCTTCATTTAGTCCGGCTGATCCGCCTCTAATGCTTCTGATTACCGCCATCCCTGTTCTCCTTTCTGAGATAATCCGCATGCAGCTTGTTTACAATCGGCGCGAACCAGAATAGCAAATTCTGGATATCGCTTTTCCCATCATATTCCCTGAACAGTTTTTCCGACCGCTTGTTATATTGCTCCATGTCATGATCTGAAAGATATAATTTATAATTATGCCAGCAGGCATTGTATATTTTTGTAATGCGTTCTTCCATATTTTCTCCTTTTTGTTACCATTCGTTACCGTTTTATCAGCATAGTTACCGTTTTCGGGAAACCTCTGTACCCCTTATAAATACTGTGGTTGCAAGCATTTTTTTCGTTCAGTTACCCGGTTACCACAGCTTTTCCTATATGGGAAAATATATTTTTATGTCTTTTATAAATATTTTTTATTCCTATAAGAGTGAAAATAGCATGGTAACTTGGGTAACGGGTAACTTATTATTTAAATGGCAGCTCATCCTGTTCATATTCCTTCATCGTTTGAACCGGCTCGAATCCATCTACATCTACACTGTCGTTCAGCTTCAAAAACACGCAGCGGATCGGATTGCCATCTACCTTTTTTACCTTCGTCATTCTTCCACCCTGCGTCTCGATCAATCCTTTACGATCAGCCCAGGACAAGAATGCTTTGTCTGAAAAGCCACCGTTCTTGCACAATTCTTTAAATGCCTGGTTGTAAATGATAGCAATTCCATTCTCCAGAACTCCCCACTTTTCAATCTGAGCATTCATATCGAAGCGCTGATGGTTCATTGCGATCTTGTCCTGCAGATACCGGTAGCACCGTTCATTATCACTTAAGTCATCCCGGCTGACCAAAACCGTTCTCGCTTCTTTCAGCGTTATGTATTGTCCATCCCGGAACAGATAATCTGTTGCCACTTTATCTGCAGTCAATAGGATAGCCAATGACAAGCTCTGCTTCTGCATTGCTTCATCGTCATATAATTGCCTTTGAAAATCCTTCTGAATTTCATGCAGCTTTTCTTTTCCAATGGATTTCAATGCCTCGATATATCTCTTTCCTGCCAGGCCATAATTTTTCTTTACGAGCTCGGCAGTCTCCTGCGGATCAGCATAAACATGTTCGCCGCACTCCACTTCCAGTATTCGATTAATAGCTCCACCTTGCGATACATAGGAATTTAAGGGACGTTCTCCGTTTGTCAGAATGCAATTCTTCCATCGGTTTTCACGATTGATCCCTAGCTCCTTGTTAGATCTGCTCTTTCCTTTTCCGGAACAAAGATCGTATACTACCCCTTCAAAATTATCTCGGATCCGGCTGCTGGTCTTACTGGTGTCGTCCAGGATCACAGGTAAATGATTCAGCATATCTGCCTTTGCTTCCAAAGCTACCTCTGTTGTCTTAAAGTCCCCGATATATGCAGATTCGTCCGGGTTCGCCCAAATCGATGTTGCAACCATTAAGGATACTGTCTTACCGCCTTCGGTCTCACCCCAGAGATCTACGATAAATGGCAGCCCACCTAATATACTGACAAGAACGCTCGCAAATGATGCTGCCATCATGAATTTAATTTCCATCCTTCCTGTTTTCCGAAGTTTCAAAATATGTTGCTGCCATAGTTTCCAATTTCCATGATCACTGATACTGTCATACGTCTGTCGGAATCTCTGATCTCCGTCAAATACAATTTCCGTGTCATAAGGGATAAACTGCTCACCGATCCACCCGAGTTTACTGGTAGAGTACTGCACTTTAATATGGCTGTCATTCATATTTTCAACGTCTGACATATATTTAACCAGAAGCTTCGCATTTTCCGATGTGACGGAAATTCCCCTCCCGGACAAAGCTACAATCTTACTGGCAGAAGTTATCATTGTTTTAGGGACAATAACCTCGTTCCATTTACCATTTCGCTTATATGCGATCTTAATTTGCTCTTCTCCTGTTTCCAGATTCTTCATACGCTCAACCGGAAGGATTGGATGATAACAGGCAACTGCTTCTATTCGGCTGTCATTCTGCGCGTAGATGCCATCTTCTCCGGCAATCCAAGCTCCGCAAAATAAATTATCATAAGGACTGTCTTCAAAATTTGTCCATTTATTCAGCATGGTGATCGGCTTCTCGCGCTCTCTGCGCTTCATTTCACGATCCACTCTTTTATATGCCTTCAACAACTCTTCAAATTTCTTTTTTACACCGAGCTCCTGCGCCCGATCTGTAAGGGAAAGAATCATTCGAGCCTTTGCGATTTCATCTTCCTGGTCGAATATTTCCAGAAAGATATCTTCGTTTAATATGCTTTTACTGTCCAGCCTTGCCAAAGACTCCATGTTCTCACCTCATTTCCTCCAATATTTCCGCATGATACAGCTCCAACTGCAGCGCGTTATAGCAATCGCACCATGCATCTGAAAGTGGTTCTGACTTTCGCACAAAATCCCTGTATATGTCTATCAGGTCGTATACAAGCTTTCGTTTTAATCGTTTCCTTTCTTCCCGCTTTTCTCTTGCAGCTTTTTCTTTTTTCGCCCTGTATATAGCCAGGGATGAAGAATAAGATGGATTTTTCTCATATTCTCCACCAAGCTCCAGGAACGCCTCTTTGAAAGAAATTCCGTAAAATTTCTCTATAAAAGTAAAGATATCTCCGTTTGCTCCGCAGCCAAAACAGTTAAAGTCTTTGTCGTAGATCTTCATGGATGGCTCCCTGTCGCCCTTATGAAATGGGCAATGACAAAAGCCAGCGCGATTCGGTGTCGGGAGTCCGCACTTTTCCAGAATGTCTCTCATGCTGTACATGCTTTTTATTTCTTCCTTATTCATTCGATTCACCTGACAATATCCGGATAATCTCTTCCCCCGTATTTTTCTTTTCGCAGAATTCAAATCGGACGTTGTAGCGATCACGAATGGTGCACATAGATTTATATAATTGATTCCCATCTACGGCTTTGGCTGAAACTACATGCTTTTCACGCTTTCCATTCACCATTCGCCATCTCACTTCATGTTTCCGTGGGTTCTGCCAGAACCAGACATCTTCCAGGCATTGGATATCCGATCCATGCTCTACTAAAATTACAAGTTGAATGCCGGCTTCCATTGCCTTAAGCAGCTCTCTTCTAAACCGTTCATGCTGCTGACAGACATTTCCGCAGAGTTCCTGCAGATTCTGCTTCCGGTCGATAATGAGCCTGGGATTGTCCAGACTCATATAATCGCCGACTAATAACTTACTCGAGAAATGCTTTACTCCATTATTATCAAATGTCTTAAGAATCTTGCGGATCGCACGCTGCTTTTCTCTTGTATCTATCTGTATGTCCATTGCAACCACTCCTAATTAAACGGCAGCTCTTCGTCGATGTCTGCCGGAATATTCATGAATCCATCTCCTGCCGGAGTAGATCCCTGTGCATATCCGTTGATGTGATTCTTATACGCTTGCGTTTCAGACATATCCGGGACTGTCGCCTCGCTGACTTTATCTGTTGACACGAACCAACGAAGCACACGCTTCTGGATCTCTTTGCCGTTGTAGTAGTCCATCTGAGGGCCGAACACTCCACCTATGAGCTTATTCTTGAATTGAGACCCGAAGTTATCACCCCACTGGATCTCGAATCTACTGTTCGAATGCTCGACGCAGCTGCAGAATGTCTTGAACGAGCGGCTGCAGTTTCCGTCATTGTCTTCCGTCGGAATGTAAGTCGTGGCTTGATTTGGCCACTTTTTATCTGGTCGGATGTCGTTTTTAAATACATCAGCAAAATACCCTGCCTGTGAGTCGCCTTTTGCGAAATCGAAGAAAACTACGATCATCGGTTTTCCCGTCTTCGACTGGCGTTCTTCCACTTGCTTGATCACGATCATATGTCCACCAAGCTCTACTGGTGTATATTCTCCATTTGCCTGTGTATTTTCAAAATTATTCGGTTTTTTCATTCTAAAATTCCTCCAATGCTTTTAATACCTCTACAATATCGTTGTCGATTTCCATCTCATCAAATGCGCCCATCGGCGATTTCGCCGTGCTATTATTCGCCTGAGTTTCGAATTTGTATTGACCATCTACACACTTGCTGAGAAGCACAGTAGTAAATTTGCTTTCCAGTACGATCTTGTCCAGCTTCTTTCCAGAAGTCTTGATTCTCGTAAACATGTAACCGTTTTCGTCGTGATCCGTCTGCGTGTGAGCTGTAAATACGATAGTTAAATCGTCCCTGTATTTGTAGCACTCACAAATTAAATCCCACACACAGGCTGCAAGGTCAACCCATTTGTCATACCCTTTTTCTTTGCTTCTGCGCATCTCGTCAGCAACCATAAGACCGTTGATTGTATCGATGACGATCACTTTCACAGTTGGGCAAGCTTCTGCGATTCGCTTGATATACTGACGCACAACATCCGCATCGTCGCACTGTAAATAGTTCTTATTCTCTTTGCTATACTGGTTTCTCCAACCCTTCCACGAAAGACCCTTGCCATCTGCGTCAATATAATATGTGGTCTTCGGGTCAAGATTTCTCATCGATGTCGTTTTGCCGGAGCCAGATTCTCCGGCGATACAAATAACTCTACTCATCCTGTTTTTCTCCCTTCTCTTCAATAAGCAAATACCTGAACTTCCCAACTCCAAACATTTGAAATGTTTCCATTACATCAACCAATTGCTCAACCGTCTCTGCCGAGAAGTTTACTTTATCTGTTGCATACTCGTATCCGCCTGTTTCATTCTCGTTAAGCTTTTCCACTGTTAATTTCCACATAGCAATTCTCCTTATCTGATTCTCAATCCCTCACTCTGCTCCAAATGCGCAAAATCCGCTTCGTTGTCTTTCAGCCACTTCTTAAGTGAAGCCTTGTCCAGTTTTGGTTTCTGATCAATCCAGTATTCTTCCGGAATATCCTCTTCCTGATCGATCACCACAGTTGGTGGATTCTTCTGGATTCCAAAGCCAAACAGATCTGTTTTAAATTTCCGCTTACCTGTTTCGATCATAGCAAGCTCTAAATAGCTTTTTACACGCTGCGCATTATTAGCGATTACTGTCTTGCGCTCCTGCAGCCGGCTGATTTCTTTTGCAATCATATCTGCTGTTCCTTCCAGCTCTTTGATCAGTTTTGCGCAGCCATCTGCCTTTACTTCGATTTCTCCGTCTACTGCTTCCAGTGTGTCTTTTAAAATCTCCGGATCTACTGTCTCGTCCTCCAGCATATCCAAGAGCTGTTTATATTCATCTGTTAATTCATACAATGTTGCCATTTTAAATCCTCCATCTATTCTTTATCGTATACAATGTGTTCTGCAGCTTCTGTGATCAGAAGACTTGCAATCTGTTTCAGCGACAGTGCTGACTCATTATAAATATCCACCAGCGTATTGTACGCCTCCGGTGTGACCTTAATCACCATCTGACTATCTGCAGGTAATTTCTTTCTGGCAGGAATATGTATCTTCCAATCGCTCATCTACATTTCCTCCAATATCGGAAAATCATTCAAAAGCTTATCCATCCACTGCCTTGCATCACTTTCCGTAAATCCGGTAAAATCCTCACCGACTACCAGCGCAAGAAGGGCATCTCCCGCGATTGGATTGCCATGCTCCTGTGTGCCGTAAAAGTAGCTGCCGACTACATTTAACGGTAGCCTCTTCCAGAGTCCCTCCTCATCCACCAGCATGATCACCGGCGCCTTATAATACTCATACATGAGCTTTGTATGTACTGTTTCGAAATGCCCTCCGAGTTCTTTCTGGATGGCTTTATAATCACTCATATTGATGTCGATCATGCGGATTTTATTATCTGTCGTGATTTTCAGTGTTTTCATATTTGACTAATTTCCTTTCTTCGTTTAAAATACAATTGACTAATTTCTTTTGTGCCGGATTCGGGTTCTTCCCTTTCTGGCACTCTTTTTATATGCTTTTAAAATACTGTGCCTGTCCGGCTTCGACTCTTAATCCGGAAGTTCCGATCTCCAGATTGTACGGACCGGCTGCTGCATCATTGGTATATCCATACACATCACCGTCCAGAATCTGCACCGACACATGCCGGATGCCATGCTTCGCAGCCACTCTCCGGATATCTTTCAGCGCCCGGACTACATTTTCATCTGTAGCAAATCCAAGCCATTTTTCTTTCATGCTCTGCACTTTTTCACCTTCTCTCTAATAAAATGTCATAAAAATCACCAACCAGAATCCAACTACTGACACGCCAATCAGCGCCACCAGGATTCCGAGAATCCAGCAGAATACTTTGTACGCCATCTGCTTTCTTCTTTTGTATCTTTTAATTCCCTGCTCTCTCATTGTTTTCATCAGTACCCAATAAAGAGCCAGTGGAGAAACATCAAAACTGCTGCCGCGTAACAGGACAGACAGATCAGCAGTGCACTCTGCGTCGCTTCGCTCATTTTTCTCTTTCTTCTCATGCTCTATCTCCTTTCTGATCTTATACAGATCTTGTTTAAAACCTTGTATCACCTTATTTAAAGCTTGTCTTACTTTAACCGCCTAAGCGGTTTTCTCTTTTAAGTCCTTTAATCTTCCAACGATGAAATCCGAAAAGCTCCGGACAATCCGGTTCACCTCTTCCGGTGTCTTATCCCGGTATGCATCATCGGAGATATGGCAGGTGCAGCCATTGTTGTTCATTGTTTCTACAATCATCTTCCTGCCCTCCTGTGTTCTTATTGCATTTTATGTGGTATGGTTTGTACTTGTTGCGGTTCTCTGGTATAATTTTCCTATCAAATGAGTCACCAAGAGTGTATCTTCTATTACTCCGAAGTAACTTCTTCACCACAGCTAAAATCGATTTTCAATTCAAAGTAACTAAGCTGATTAATTGTTCGTTGCAATTGGTCGGCTTGATACTTTGCCTGTTCTACCAATTCTTTAAACTCTGGTAGATTTTTAACGTTAATATTTAATTGTCCTGTTGGCGTTTCCAATCCTTTTCCGCTATGTTCTGAATCGTAATATCCTTGCACTCTGCACCTCCTACATTACTTACTCTTCTCAACCGGTTCCTCTTCACAGTCCCTATTTTCATCGTAGGAAAACATATCTCCAACTTCACAGCTGTTATATACTTCTTCCGTCGTATAGTAGTCGGCTGTATCATAATCGCCATCGTCATTTTTCTCTATCGATTTAATAGAAATGCGCCATCTATCTGGATAATGATGTGTTACCGGCACATATGTCGTGTATAATGATTTCCCATTCGTATGAATCATCGGTATTATAATTGTTCTTGTTTCTTCTGGAAGAAATTCTTTTTCATATATCTCTCCTTCTGTTATTTTCTGACTACACCCTGTTAAGAGGATTAAGCACGCAAATAATACAAATATAATTTTCTTCACTCTTATACTTACCTCACTATTCCTCTGTTATTGGAATATTTCTCATACTTATTTTTATGATTTCGTTTCACTCGAATTTTTTTCTTTCTCGAAGTTTTACCTTTTGTCTTTCCAGTAAAATGATTTAAATTATATCCAGGCATTGTCTTTTCTCCCTTGTCCTCCTATACTTTTCTTACAGGGTATGCCAGTACCTAAGTAATAAAGAAAGGAGTATGCGTATGCTTAAAATTTATGCTTGTCTCGCTGGTGATTGGGTTTGTCTTACCGATGATCCTGATTGCACGATCGGTGAAAACAAGAAATCTCCTAGTGTTTGGTGGGAAGAAAACGCTTCCATTTATTCACCTGGAAAACGTCCTTCTGATCTCCTTGATAGCTTTTATGGACTAGATTATGTTCATATTAGCTATAAAGGTAATGATTGGAGAATTAATCCAATTTACCTCCAAATCGTGAACGGATAGCTTTTTTTACATTTTCAGAATCGGTGAGTTGAAGACCTCTCTTTGATTCACCGATTTGCCGATCAAACTCAGAATCGATGCCTTCTCGCAACTTAACCCATTCACAATATGAAATGCCTCTCAAAGCCTTTATATATTTATCCACTTTCATCACTCTCCTTTCTCTGAACCTGTTTCATCTGTTGCGAATAAATAATCTAATGATTTATCTGTAAATTTTTCTTTCATATTTTTCTACCTCATTTTTCAACATTTTGTGTTAGAACGAATGTTTTTACACATTATATAGTATTTTAATATTGACTCATCGCTATATTAGTAGTAATCTTGTATTAGAAGCTTCGAGAAATTGTTAGAAAGCGAGGTGATAATATGACAAAAAGAAGTTCTTGCAAACCTTCTGCTAAAGTTAGCAAAGCCGGGCGTACACTTGCCACTAGCAAATCGTCTTCTGCAAAATCCAAAGCCGGCTCAACTTTAGCCAAACATAAAAGTACCAATCACTAATTGGTATTGGCTCGGGTTTTTCCTGAGCCTTTTTAAATTGTTCTAAACAAAATCTTTGTAATCTCAACCATTGCATTTAATTCTGCTGGCGTTGGATTATCCTTATCAGCTGTGCGAATAACGAAAACGGATAACCCTTCGACCATTTCATCATACAGTGACTTTGCTTTTTCCTCTTTCATCCTTACCCTTCTCCTTTCTCAATTCCAAATAGATAATTGGCATCAACTCCAAATTCTTTTACTACATTAATCAAAGCCGCTATATCTGCCGCACGCATAATTCTCCTTCCGTTCAACATGTCATTAAACTCTTGTGCAGTAAATCCTGCTCTCGCTGCTATAGAGGCTTGCTTTAATCCTTTTTCAGAAATAATGTGTTTCAATCGAATTGCCACTACACTATTTGATGCTGCGATACCAAGCAACTTGATTCCTCCTTTCGTTTTAATAAGTTTCTTTTCATTTACGATATTATAACAAGTTTCTTGTTTTGTCAATATACTTTTGATAATTTTCTTGTTTGTTTATATTGACATACCAAGATTTATGAAATACAATATTTACTATAAAAAAATAAGAAACGAGGTATTTTCAATGAGTGTTGGAAGTCGTATAAAAGAATTACGAGAAAACAGGAATTTATCCAGAAACGACCTTGCTAATTCTATTGGCGTTACTGTTGGAGCTATTTCTAACTATGAAAATGAAGTCAGCTCTCCAAAAGAGCCAATTCTTTTTAAAATAATGGAAGTTTTAAAATGCGATGCCAATTATTTGTTTCAGGATGCTATCGAAATGCCAAATATGAAAGCTTCCGTTTCTGTAGAGGAACTTAATTTCATAAAAAAATACCGTGCACTTGACTCTCACGGTAAAGAAATGGTTGATTTTACATTGACTAAAGAATATGAGCGTTCAGAAGCATTAAGGGAAACGCAGCAGGATAACATCACAGAGATGCAGGCTCATCTCATGCCAAATGCAGCGCATGAAAGAGACATACCTTACACTGCCGAAGAACGTCAGGAAGACGAAGATATGCTAGATTGAGTCCATGTTATCGGACACTTAATGTTCTATTATTACGCTGGAGGTGTTGACCATGAAATACGATGCTTTACTGGATGAAGCCAATGCCGAAGGTATTTCTATTAAAGAACGACCATTTAAAACTTATGACGGAAGAATAAAAGGTAAAGACATTTATTTGAGAAAAGACATGAATACAACTGAAAAAGCCTGCGTGTTGGCTGAAGAATTAGGACATTATCATACATCAGTTGGAAATCTTCTTGATATGACCATTCCGTCCAATCGGAAGCAAGAACGGCAGGCAAGATTATGGGCATATAACAAACAGATCGGACTCAAAGGTCTGGTCAGAGCATACGAACATGGTTGTACTGCCAGCCATGAGATTGCAGAATATCTGGATGTCACAGAAGAAGCTCTGCAGGAATGCATTGAATTTTATCGGGATAAATACGGGGAATACAAGACATTCGATCATTACATCATATTTTTTATTCCGCATTTGGCAGTGTTGAAAAAGATATGATTGCCTGGAGCGATTATATAGATACCTGGTATGTTTAAATGAAAGAAACGAAAGAAAAGAGGGATACATTTGTCTAAAGAACTTAACAAAGATGAGGTAATTCGGAACAAAAAGAAGAGCATAAAAGCTTTGAATAAAATGTTAGAGAGTTTTATCAATGATACATCTGAAAAACATCTAAAAAAGGCTAATTTAATTTCCTATTGGCTAAATAGTTATACCAGTTATTTGCAAAATGAAGAAAGTTTCTCTCCTAGCAGGCTTATTCGTTACAAAAGAGGAAGTGTTGTTCGCGTCAATTTTGGATTTAATGTTGGAAAAGAATTAGGTGGACTCCATTATGCCGTCGTTTTAGATAATGATAATAAACGAAATGCTGACGTGCTAACGATTATCCCATTATCCTCAACTGACGAAAAAACTGTACATGAAAGAAATGTTGATCTTGGTTCGGAGCTTTACAAAAAAATCAGTTCTAAGCAAGAGAGTTTACTCGAGCAAGCTGATAAAGAATTAAGTGAGTTAAAATCATTAGCAAATGCTTTGAAAACAGCTAGCGATGCTTTGTATGATTTGAACGCCACGTGTGATGAAAATATTAATGAAAAAATACAAAAAATCGAACAAACACGTAATGAATGTTCTTCAAAACAACAACAATTAGAAAAGCGTATAGCAATGCTTACTAAAAATGGTATCGAAATAAAGAAACTTAAATTTGGTAGTATGGCTGTTGTTAACCAAATCACTACAATAAGCAAACAACGCATCTACGCACCTAAATATTCGGAAGATTTTTTGTATGGAGTCAAATTATCTCCTTCCGCAATGGATAGAATCAATAACAAGGTTAAAGAACTTTATATATTCGACTAGCACTTTATTTATAAAAATTATCTATAATAAATTTGGTTATGTTTTGTTGACACGGGGAATACCTTATAATATAATAATTCTGCAAGGGAGAACCTTGAATCTTGCCTATAGGGCATTAAATAATATCTAAGAATTATTATGTGAAGACCTCGTAGAAATACGAGGTCTTTTACGTTATATAATAATTTCATAAATAAAAACCGCCCCTGCTACCAACAGGAACGGTCTATTGAATACTATACAGTGCCGAGGCACGATATAACATTCCGTGAACAAGAGTATTATATCACATTTCCCCGGCACCGTGTAGGTGTTATTTTTATACGCAAAATTAAGCTACCTCACACATATACTAAGGAAAGGTGATACATATGCAATATGAAGAATATCTTATCTATCTCCGGAAGTCCCGAAGTGACGCTTCTCTGGAAGCTATGGGCGTGGATGTCCTGGAACGGCATGAGCAGATCTTACTTGATCTTGCCAAACGAATGAACTTATCCATTGGCGGGATCTACCGTGAAGTCGTTTCCGGAGAGTCTATATCCGCGCGTCCGGAAATGCAGAAGCTTTTATCTGAAGTTGAATCCGGACGTTGGGAAGGTGTACTCGTAATGGAAGTGGAACGTCTGGCGAGAGGTGATACTGTCGATCAGGGAATTGTTCAAAGAGCTTTCCAGTATTCCGGAACGAAGATCATCACTCCAACAAAGACCTATAATCCAAATAATGAATTTGACGAAGAATACTTTGAGTTCGGACTCTTCATGAGCCGGAGGGAATACAAGACAATCCGCCGCCGGATGCGCGCCGGTGTGACTGCTGCCGTGAAGGAAGGAAAATGGCCGTTCAATCAGGCACCCTACGGCTGGCAGCGCGTGAAGCTCGAACATGGGCGTGGATGGATTCTCGCTCCGGATCCGGACGAAGCTCCGGTCGTGAAACTTATCTTCCGGCTCTATACCGGTCCCGATCGCATCGGAATTACCCACATCTGCAGATATCTGGACACCCGGGGGATCAAGCCAAGAAACGGAGATACCTGGCTGGAATGCAGCGTCATGGGAATCTTAAGGAACATTGTCAATGATCAGCGAGTCGGCATTGGGCGAAGAAAGGTTATAAAGCAGGTCCAAAACGGTTCTGTCAGTAAGGTGCGTCCTCACAGTGATTACGATTTCACTGCTCCAGGACTGCAGCCACGATTGATTGATCATGATGTATTCCTCGAAGCGCAGGAATATCTTGCCAAAAACTCTCATAAGCTGCCGGAATCCTATGGAATTAAAAACCCACTCGCCGGAATCCTGGTCTGCTCCTGCTGCGGAAAGAAAATGCAGAGAAGACCGGCTTCCAGGGACGGCTCTTCCGGAAGATGTCCATATGACGTTTTAATGTGCAATACCAGAGGCTGTCCCACCATCGGCTCAACGCTTGAGCTGGTAGAACGTGAACTCATACAGGCGTTGTCCGACTGGGTAGCTGGATACCAGTTAGATCCGACTCTGGAAGTTGAGAACAAAGTTCCGGAAAAAGAACAGCTTCTCTCTTCCGCTGTCAGCAATCACGATTTATTACTAAAACAAAATGGAAACTTATACGATCTGTTGGAACAGGGAGTCTACACTACCGAGACCTTTCTGGAGCGTTCACACGAATTGCAGAAACGTATCAAAGAATCGGAAGTACATATAGAAATTCTAAAAAAAGATCTGGAATATGAAAAAGAGAAAATAGCAAACATAGAGAACTTCATCCCTTCCTGCAAGGAACTTCTCTCCTGCTACTGGGACTTATCCGTCCAGGACCGGAACAAAGCTCTGAAAATGCTCCTGGAAAGTGTCGAATACACGAAAACAAAGCGAAATCGTAAGGGAGATAAGGATAAGCCTACTTTTACACTGAATTTAAAGCCCCGAATCCCGCGTATTTAGGGGCTTTCTCATTAGCGACAACATTTATGGGCGCAAGAACTGGCTCACTTAGAAATCGTCTGTGCTATTGTTTATCAACTTACAAAAAATATGACAATGGAAGAATTAGAAAAATCCGGTTTTGATAAATATTATGTAGATCATACGCTTGCACTCTGGCCACAGTCTGCCGGCGGTGTTCCTTGGAGCGCCACTACTTTCCAGTCCAAAGGTGATCCCATCACCGATTTAAGCGAAGATATGGCTGCGGAGCAAAAAGCACGTACAACCTACGATAACATTCTGCGCCTTGTCAAAGATCCGGAAGTCTGCGAACCAATCCGTTTCCTGCGTGAACGCGAAATCGTACACTATCAACGTTTCGGTGAAAGTCTGCGCATCGTACAGGATCATCTGGACAGTAAAAACTTCTATGCGTTTAACCCGGAATTTGACCTCCGGGCATGTTTTAAAAACAAAAACTAAACAGAAAAAGGATTCCCGGAAAAATTCCGGAAATCCTTTCAGACTGTAGACAAACTTGGTGTTGGGTGTTATGCCCAGCACCATTTTTCTTTT
>OLPD01000556.1_pt1 | contig 26802 bp, 20 predicted proteins | sample 1672111 | NCBI WGS metagenome assembly OLPD01 (sample SAMEA3136646, study PRJEB25190) | human gut metagenome
TTTCCTTCCATTCGTCACCTTCATTACTCCAACGACGAATTCTAGGCGGTGTCCCTTCCCTTTCAAGAAAGGGAAGAGGCGGGGTATGCCCCGCCTCTTACACCACATCTCTGCGCGCTACCCGGAGCGCGCATCGAAATAGGCGTTTGGGCTGTTTGAGGGGTTAGTTCTATACCCCGTGGACAAAAAATGCCAAATATGAGTACTGTTGCCAAGATAGTCACATATATTTTAGGTTAATTTGGCTCTCTAACGATATTTATTATCGATAGAAGCCTATTTTATTGGACCTATGGGGAAGTACATCATCTAATTTTTGAACAAATGTAGACTTTCGACACCCATGCGTAGCAAAATTGCTGTTACTAAATTAGTGACAGTACTCATATTTGGCATTTTTTGACCACAGGGGTTGCCAGCGCCGTGGTTTCGCCCTTTCTGCGCCGAAGCGATACACTGTTGCCGTTTGATTTCTTCGCTCAAGGAGGATGCGCATGCCGTGCACAACGATTCTGGTCGGTAAAAACGCAAGCTACGACGGGTCGACCCTGGTCGCGCGTAACGAGGACTCGTCCAACGGGGTGTTTGAGCCCAAACGTATACGCGTGGTGCATCCCGACGAGCAGCCGCGCGTCTACACGAGCGTCCTGAGTCACCTGACCGTTGAACTGCCCGATAACCCCATGCGCTACACGAGCGTCCCCGATGTTGTCCCGGGCCACGGCATCTGGGCCGAGGCCGGTTTCAACGAGCTCAATGTGGGCATGTCCGCAACCGAGACGCTCACCACCAACGAGCGCGTCCGCGGCGCCGACCCGCTTGTGGACTACGTACCCGCCAAGGGCAACGAGGGTGAGGACGGCTATGTGCCGGCGCAGCCTGGTGGCCTGGGCGAGGAGGATATGGTGACCCTGGTCCTGCCCTACGCCAAGTCCGCCCGCGACGGCGTTCGTATCCTGGGCGACCTGCTCGAGCGCTACGGCACCTACGAGAACAACGGCATCGCCTTTAGTGATGTGGACGAGATCTGGTGGCTCGAGACCATCGGCGGCCATCACTGGATCGCCAAGCGCGTGCCCGACGACGCCTATGTGACCATGCCTAACCAGCTGGGTATCGACAGCTTTGACCTGGACGACGCCGAGGGCGACCAGGCCGACCACATGTGCTCCGCCGACCTGCGCTCCTGGATGGCCGAGTGGCATCTGGACCTGACGCTGGGCGTCGATGGTGACGGTCCGGTTGCGGTCTTTAACCCGCGCGAGGCCTTTGGCTCACACAGCGACAGCGACCATGTCTACAACACGCCGCGCGCCTGGTACATGCAGCGCTGCCTCAACCCCAGCGATGTGTGGGACGGCCCCGACGCCGACTACACGCCCGAGAGCGACGATATCCCCTGGTGCCGCGTGCCCGAGCGCAAGGTGACCATCGAGGATATCAAGTACGTGCTTTCGAGCCACTACCAGGGCACGGAGTACGACTGCTACGGCAGTAAGGGCACGCCCGCCACGCGCGGCGCCTATCGCCCCATCGGCATCAACCGCAACAGCCAGCTCGCCGTGTTGCAGCTGCGCCCCTATGCGCAGCCGGCGCATCGCGCCGTGCAGTGGATGGCCTTTGGCTCCAACTCGTTTAACGCGCTGGTCCCGCTGTACGCCAACGTCGAGACCATGCCCGAGTACTATGCCGACACGCAGGCTCGCGTGACGTCCGAAAACTTCTACTGGGCCAACCGTCTGATCGGTGCCCTGGCCGACGTCCGCTTCCATGAGTGCGGCCGCGCTGTGGAGGACTATCAGGAGAAGGTCGGTGGCATGGGCCACAAGCAGATCCATGACGTTGATGCTGCCGTAGCCGTCCTGCCCGAGGCCGAGGTGCCTGCCGAACTTGCACGCGCCAACGAGGCCTTTGCCGAGCGTGTTCGCGTGGAGACCGATGCCCTGCTGGGCAAGGTGCTCTACACCACGAGCTGCGCCATGAAGAACTCTTTCGCGATGAACGACAACGAGAGGTAGGGATTTCCCGTCGATCGAATAGCGCTGAAACGCTTTGTCGCTTTCGCTCAATCTTGGGTACAAGAACGCCAATGCAGTTGTTTGTGATTGGAGACAACCATGGTTATGAAACTCGATCAGCTTGTTAACGGCGCCATCAACGTGGGCTTTGGCGCCGCCGCCGTTGCCGTCGAGGGCAGCAAGAAGGTTCTTGACGACCTTAATACCAAGGGTGAGCAGGTGCGCAAGGACGCCGGCGCCCCCGATATCGCCCGCAGTGTGTCCGACATGTTCGAGCAGGCCGGCGGCACCATCTCCGATCTGACCGAGCGCCTGGGCATGCAGGGCGAGACCGCGGCCCAGCGCGTGCTCGACGAGCTCATCCTTGCCCGGGTCCGCGTCATGACCGCGTCCGAGCGCACGGCCTTCCTGGCCCATGTGCGCGATATCGTCGATTCGGTCGAGGACAACGTGACCTCGGTGCCCGTCGAGTCCGTTGAGCCCGACGATGCGAAGGATACCGAAGAGGCTGAGTAGCAGCGCAGATGGCAGATTCCACCACCGATTACAACAATCTAGATCCCTTGGGTGACGAGGCGGCGGTTGTCGATGAGGTCGACGCTGCCGTCTCGGGCGCTCGCAAGAAGCCGCGCGCTGTCGATATGGTGCCCGAGGAGCCCGACGCGATGGCACCGGACGAGGAATACCAGCTCACGCCGGCGGGTCGTCGCGAACGCATTGGGCAGATTGTTCGCCTGGTCAAAAAGTACCGCGTGTGGGATAACCTCACGCCGGTTCGTTTGCGCCGCCTGCTCGAGGAACTCGGCCCCATGTTCGTCAAGATGGGGCAGATTCTGGCCAACCGGTCCGAGATTTTGCCGCAACGCTTTTGCGACGAGCTGCGTCGTCTGCGCTCCGACGTGGAGCCGGTGCCGTACGAGGTAGTGCTTCGCTGTCTGGAGGAAGAATACGGCCTGCGCCTGGGGGAGATGTTCGATGCGATCGACCCCAATCCGCTTGGTAGCGCATCGCTCGCGCAGGTGCACCGCGCTCGTCTGGTGACGGGCGAGGACGTGGCCGTCAAGGTGCAGCGCCCCGGTGCGCAGCAGGTTATGGCACAGGACATCGATATCATCCGCTCGGTGGTGCGTATCGTTTCCAAGTTCGTCAACACCGATCAATTCGTTGACCTGCACGGCGTAGTCGAGGAGCTGTGGACCTCGTTTCGCGAGGAGACCAACTTTTTGGCCGAGGCCAAAAACCTCAACGACTTCTACGAGTTCCATAAGAGCGTTCATGGCGTGACGTGCCCTAAATCCTATCTGGACCTGTGCACCGAGCACGTGGTGGTTATGGACTACGTCGACGGCATTTCGATCGCCGATCCTGAACGCTTGGTGGCCGAGGGCTATGACTTGGAAAAGATCGGTGCCGCAATCGTCGAGGACTACTCGTCGCAGGTGCTTGATGACGGCTTTTTCCATGCCGACCCGCATGCGGGAAACATCATTCTCAAGGACGGCATCGTCTACTTTATCGACTTGGGTATGGTCGGACGTATGCCGAGCCATGACCGCGGTATCGTCAAAGACATGATTTTCGCCGTGGCCGAGGGTGACGTGCCCAAGCTCAAGGATTCGCTCATGCGCTTCGCCGTGACGCGCGGCGATTCGGCCGAGCTTGACCATTCGGCCTTTTTGTCCGACTTGGACTTTATTGTTGCCGACTTTGCCGGGCTCGACCTTAAAGACCTGGATATTGGCGAGTTTTTGACTTCGCTGTTAAACCTCGCGCGCAAAAATGACGTTGAGCTGCCGAGCGTGGTGACGATGTTCGCCCGCGGCATGGTGACGCTCGAGGGCCTGTTGACCGAGTACATGCCCAACGTCAACATGATCCAGATCATCCAGACGCACATCAAAAACGAGAAGAGCACCTACGCCCGCATGCGCGAGATGAGCCGCGATCTTGCCGCGAGCAGCTATCGCGCGGCAAAAGGCTCGCTCGAGGCGGCCGAGTATCTGGGCTTGGCTTCGCGTATGCTTACGCGCGGCCAGCTTAAGGTAAACACGCAGATCATGAGCAGCGATAAGGCGCTGCGACAGCTAGGTGGGATTATCGACCGCATGTCGATGGCAATTGTGATCGCCGGTCTGTTTATCGGTTCGTCGGTGGTGTACTACGCGCGCATCGAGCCGGTTGTGTTTGGTATCCCGGTCATTGGCTTTATGGGCTACGTGAGCGCGCTGGTGCTGGCGCTTATGCTGGGCCGCAATATCTGGCTCAACAGTCACGGCGGCAAGCACTAGAGGCTGCGGCCGTCACCGCTTTTTCCTATCGCAAACAATAGCTTTTACCTTGGGCTTCGCCTGCGTGCGAGGCCCTTTTGCGTGATACCATTTTGACGGTAATAATCGATGGCCTAGATGGTGGTGCGGAGACGCACGAATGCGCGGTTATCCTGCGCATTTGGGAGAATCGGGGTGCAAGTCCCCGGCTGTACCAGTAACCGTAATTCCTCTTGGCTCGGGATGCTCGCGTCGCAGATCGGACGACGTGCCCGAGTCGTTAAGGTTAAGTCGGATCGCCTCCCGTCTTGCATGCGGCTGCGGCTTTTGCCGCCGGTGTGCATAGGGCTCTGGAGGGAAGGGGGTCCCCGATGGGGGAACTCGAGCGCAACATGCGCGATGACGTGGGGCAGTCTCAAGGCAACGCTCCAAGTGCAGACAGTAGGAGACAAATGGATATGTTTGAGGACGAGCGCCAGCGCGTCTCGCATCGCCGTGGCGCAATTGCGCGCGGCGTAGCCAAGCGCGGCCTGGTGGCATTCCTGGCCTTCGCGATGGCCTTTAGCACCACACCGGCTCAGCTGTGGGCCGAAGGCGCCGAGGGCATTGCCGAGGCTGTGGTTCAGGCGGCACCGCCTGCCGAGAATGGCTCTGGTGAGTCCACGACAAGCCCTGCTGCCGACCTCAATGCGAGCGGCATGGTGGCGAATGGGGGCACTGCCGAGCAAGATGCCGTCGCGACAGCTTCGGGCCCTACCGACAAGACTGAGGACGATAGCGCTGCCGGCAATGAGGCGCCGGCTGCATCGACGTCCGATGCCTCGAAGCAGGACGCCGCCGTTGTCTCTGCCGCTGGAGAGGCCAAGGCTCAGCCTGCCAAGGCCGAGAGCCAGGATGTCTCTGCCACGTGCTCCGTCGTCGGCACCGACGCCAAGGGCGCCCGGCAGACCTGGGCCGCCGCGCAGCGGATCACGCTGAAGGAGGGCTCGACCGCGGCCGACCTCTCCGAGCAGCTCTTCAAGCAGGCCGGCCTGACCACCGATTACGATCCCAACGGCACCTGGGGCTGGGCGCTCAACACGATCACGTCGCCCTTCGATAAGGACCGCAAGCTCGGCTACGACTCGGCGACCGGCGCGTACTGGCAGCTGTTCGTCAACGGCAGCGCCTCCGAGGTCGGCGCGGGCGGCTACACGCTCAAGGACGGCGACTCCGTCGTCTGGTGCTACTCGAAGTACGGCGACCCCGCGCCCGAGCAGGTTTCCGTCACGATGGAGATTATTGGCAAAAAGGCCGGGATGGCTCAGCGTTGGACGAGCCCGTCGACCCAGGTGTTTGTTAAGGGCACGTCGATCAAGGATGCCTCCGCTACCTATTTCGACGCCCTTGGCATCGAGTCCAAGATGTACGACCAATTCGGCTATTGGGGTGTCCATAGCCTCGTTTCTCCGCTTGATGGTACCGAGCTGTCCGGCGCTTGGTCGTTCTTTGTCAACGGCGTTCCTGGAACTCAACTCGATAACGACTACGTGCTTAAGTCGGGCGATAAGGTCGTTTGGGCTTACGCCCCTGGGGATACTTTGCCCGGTGTCGACAACGTTGTTCTTAATCCGAGCGCTGCACGCCCTAACTGGGATAGCGACTGGTCGGGCTTTACAAGTGCCGACAAGGTTACCGACGCACCTGTGCCCACTAAGGATGCAGATGAGAAATGGGTAAGCGAGCTTAAGACGCGTGCGGACGGCAATAAGGGTGTTTCCGATGCGTTGCTGATCGGTGACTATCTCTATGTGGCAGTTGGTTCTAAATTGCTCAAAAAGGATGTCGAGACGGGCAAGACCGTTCTAGAGTCACCTTTGGCTGCTGCAATTGATTCCACCTCACGCATGGTATATACCAATGGTGTTGTGCTTGTTCCGCTTTCAGGCGGTCGTCTTCAGGCCTTAACGGTTGATGTGCTTGCGACGGTTTGGGTTACCGATGGGTTGCCGGCCGGTCCCGATGGCGCGCAGCAGTCGCTTGCTTCTGTTTCGGTTCGCGATGGCTATGCCTATTTTGGTACCGCTTCGGCCGATTGGATTGACTCGAGTGACGGCTACCTGCTTTGTGTTCGTATTTCTGACGGTAAAGTCATGTGGCAGCACAAGAATGAAAACAGCAAGGGCTATTACTGGGCTGGCATGGCGTTCTCGGGCGACTATGGCGTTATCGCGGATGATTCAGGCACTGTCAGCACGGTTGATCCTTCGACTGGAAAGACCGTAGCAAAGCTTAAGATCGCCGATCGCGTTCGCGCGAACGTGCTTGTTGATGGGGCTACTGCTTACGTTGTGAGTGCCGATGGCACGCTCCATAAAATTGCTATCGCTAATGATGGGGCCCTTTCAGAACTGGGTAAAGTTACGTTTGGCAGCAGCTCGACCTCTACACCCGTGTTTGTCAACGGTAAGATTGTAGTTGGCGGCACGTCGATTGAGTCCTTTATGGGCGGTCCCCAAAACAGTCTTACGAGCCACTATGGTCAGCTTGCAATTATCGACGCCGATACGCTTACGGTCGATTATTCAATTTATAAGGCAGACGGTAACTTCATCCGCGAGGATTCTTCTGCAAGTGGTTTTACGGGCAGCGGCGATGTTAAGTCACAGCCTGTGGTTTCCATTCAAGATGGTCATACCTATGTATACTTTACGTCCAACAATAATCCTGGCGGCATTTATCGCTATCGCATAGGTGACGAAGAGGCTGAGCTGCTCTATAGACCGTCGGCCGAGAACCAGCAGTACTGCATGTCGTCGATTTCGGTCGGTTCTGATGGTTCACTCTACTACGCTAACGATTCGGGCAAGTTGTTCGCGATTAAGGGAAATGGCCAGAAGGTCAATCGCTATACTGTCTCGTTTGACGCAAATGGTGCAGATTCTATTGTGCTCGATTCCCAACGTATTAAGGCTGGTAAAACTGCTACGGAGCCTGCTGTAAAACCGCGTCGCAAGGGCTATACCTTCGGCGGTTGGTATACCGATGAGGCGTGCACGCAAGCGTATGACTTCAGTACGCCGGTGACGGCCGATCTGACGCTGTATGCCAAGTGGACCAAGAATGCCACCAATTCTGGTGACAATGGCGGTTCTGGCTCCAGCGGCGGCAGCGGTTCTGGTACTGGTACCGGCACGGGCACTGGTACGGGTTCCGGCGCTGGTTCCGGCTCTAAGGGCCCGCAGGCCGCCGGCGCTATCGCCCCGGGTCAGAAGCCGGTGACCAAGACGACGGTGTCGACCAAGACCGAGACCAAGGAAAACAAGTCCGACAAGAAGGGCTCCGATAAGTCCGACAAGAAGGATGAGAAGAAGTCTGAGAAGAAGGACAGCAAGTCCGACAAGAAGTCCGATTCCAAGTCCGATACGGGCGCTGCTTCCACGACCACTGCTAAGAAGTCCTCTGGTGCTTCCGAGCAGGAGACGGGCACCAACCCGCTCGCCATCGTTGGCATCGCCGCCGGCGTGATTGGCCTTGCGCTCATCGCCGTCTTCGTGCTGACCAAGCGCGGCAAGGGTGACGGTAATGCCCGATAAGCCCAAGGAGACCAACGGGCAACAGCCCGACTCCTCGTTTATCCAGCTCGATGATCCAAAGCAAAAGGGCGCCGCTTCGGCGGCGTCCGCTCCTCGACGGAAGGCGCTCCTTGGCGTTCTGACTGCCGCATGCGTCGTTCTGATCGTGGTCTCTCTGGGCTTTGTTCATCCCTCCGAGAGCGGTGCTTGGTCCATTGATTGGATCGTCCAGACCGTGGCGGGGGAGAGCATCGTCGCCAAGGATGGCAATGGGTCCGGCTCGACTGTCGCTTCGGGCAAGGCCGGGTCCAAGGATTCCAAATCTTCTGATGATACGAATGACGGGTCTAGGGGTTCTGACAAATCTGACTCCAAGAAAGATTCCGAGTCTTCGGACAAGGAATCGGACAAGAACTCGGATAGCAAGAAGTCCGGCGAAAAAGGAGCAGGAAATAAAAAGACTGACAACAGTCAGTCGGCTTCTCAGAATTCGGCAACGTCCGGTGGGCCTTCTGCCGTTCCTGATAACAGTAATGCCCCCTCGGGCAACCAGAGCGTCTCTCAGGAGTCTAGCTACGTTACCGTGACTGTCTCGGTTACTTCGAGCGCTGTGGGCAATCCTGTGTCCGCTGGTGGTACCTACACCTTTAATGAGGGAGCAACTGCCTACGACGCTCTCTGCGCGCTGGGTATTTCTATAAATGCGCGTGGCTCGTCGTTTGGCACTTATGTTGCCGCCATCGGTGGCCTGGCCGAGAAGGATGAAAACTATGGAAGCGGTAGCGGCTGGTGTTATTCCGTCAACGGCACAACGCCCATGACAGCCTGCAGCAACTACGTTCTCTCAAACGGCGACAACGTGGTCTGGTATTACGTGACAGGCTAGGGGCCTCGACATATCGCATCAAACGGGCGGTTCGGACAAACATCCGAGACGCCCGTTTTTATACGAATGGGACGTCATTTCCCAATCGAGGCTCAACCGGAAATTGCATCCCGCCCTGTAGGCGAATTCCGGGACGCAGCTTCCCGTTGGGGCGGGTTTCGGAAAGCGTGTTCCGCTCTGAGGGCTCATTCCGGGATAGACTTTCCGAAGCAGCGCCCATTGGGAAGCTGCGGACCGTATTGGGCATCGATTTTGGGATGCGCTTTCCGCTAGAGCCACGTTGCGGAAGCTGTGTCCCGTTCTGAGGCTGCAATCTGGGACGCGCTTTCCGCGGGGCGACCATGGGGAAACTACTACCCATTCCGACGCTGCGGCCCGCCTTGTGCGCTTTCCTCGGCAGGCTCTGCAAACAAAAAACCGGTTGGAATGGGAATTCCAACCGGTTATACATTCAAGCAAATAGTGAATCGACTATGACCGTGCGCCCTCGAGGAAGAAGCGGCGGCTGAAGTAGTTGTACCAGGTGACGAGGAACGTGGCGATGGCCTTCATGGCCTGGTAGCCGATGCTCAAAAACGTGACGCCCACAAACATGTACAGGTCGTTGAGGCCCAGGCCGATCACCGACAGGATGGTGAAGATCGTGAACTCGCGCTTGCGGCTCATGCCTTCGCGGTGGTCGAACACGTACTTCATGCTGAGCCAGTAGTTGACCACGACGGACGTGATAAACGAAACCGTGGTGCTCATCAAAAAGTCGAGGTGGAACAGCTCGACGAGCGCAATGAGCATGCCCCAGTCGATGCCAAAGGAGATAAGACCCACGACAGCAAACTTGAGGAACTGCTTGGTATGAGGTTGTGCCAGCGCCTTGCGCACGTAATCACATCCAATGCGTTGATGAATCGAGCAGAGGATACTTTAGAGCTTTTACAAGGGAAACGTAAGGTCTTTGCCAAGAACTATATGAACTCGCCAAATTTTCAAGAGCTAATCCGCAAACGTTGAAAATTTGCCCGTAAACGAGCGACACCCACGGACGATACTGCGCTGAGTGCGCGTCGTCCGTGGGCGCCGTAATGCTGCAGGGGTTTCGAGCTATTTTGTCTCGTCGCCCTCCAGGAAGATTTTTCGGGTCACAAAGTTGTAGACCATGACAAGCGCGGTGGCGCAGATCTTGGCGATATTGGCCTCGAGTCCCAGGCCGGCGTTGAGCGCCAGCACGATGCCGTCGTTGAGCACCAAACCGATCACGGACAGCACGACAAAGATGATGAACTCGCGGCGGCGGCTCATGTCTTCCTTGTGCGCAAACACGTACTTCATGCTTGCGAGGTAGTTAAAGATGAGTGAGATGATAAAGCCGCTGGTGTTGGCGATTAGGATGTTGAGGCCCAGACCGTAGTGGAGCAGATTCATAATGCCAAAGTCGATAACCGTGGCAATGACACCGACGACGCCAAATTTCATGATCTGCGCAAGGAGCTTTTGCATGGTACCTGCCTTAGGGTGGCGCGGGGACGCCATGGGGATGACAAACTCAGCAAGTTTAGCCAATCCCCGCGGGTGGGGCTAGACGCGCTCTTCGATAGCACCGTTTCTATATGCATCGAGCAGCTGGCGCAGGTCCTGGATCTGGCTGCGAATTTTGGCGCCAGTATCGGTGTCGCTCACCATGCGGCGACGGTCCGCTTGGTCAAAACGGTTGGTCTCGCTCTCGATGTCCACGTTGCGCGTGAGTGCCTCGGCAACCGTCGTAAAGGCCCGGTGCGACTTGAGGCGGCAGCCGCGCGAGCTCGAGATGAGCGTATAGCCGGCGATACCCGTCTTGGGATGGTAAGCGCGGCAGAAGCCGCCATCGATGACCAGCAGCTTGCCGTTGGCGCGGATGGGCTGCTCGCCCTTGGTGGTTTTAACGGGCGTGTGGCCGTTGATGATGTGGCCGGTCGGCGAACATGCCATGGGCGCGACGCCAAACTCGCGCATGATGTCGTCGCAGACCGAGGGCGACTTGGTAAGCGTAAAGTACGGGTCCATCGGCTCGACCCAGGTGCTCTTATCGGCGATATAGGCGCGCTCAAAGGTACGCACCAGGCGTCCGCTGGCGGGTGAATTGAAGCCAATCCACAGGTACCACATCCAGTCGAGGGCATCGCGGTCGCCCACGCGCCACGCGCGGCGGGCGATGTGGTCGCAAAAATCGAGATAATCGCGGCCGGCGTGCCAGGTGCCCAGGCAGTTCATGCTGCTAAAGGTGCCGTCTTCGTTGAGCGGAACGCAGCCGTGGAAGAGCAGGTTGCCGTTGGCGACCTTGTACATCGAGCCGTGGGAATAGAGGAAATCGATATGGCGATGCAGGTGATCGGCGGTGACAAACTCGGACACGAGCTTGTCGATGATGTGCTGCTCCTGAGATGTGAGCGTATAGGGGTCCGCCGGATCGACGGTGGGGAAGTCGTTGGTCGTGAGCGGCCATACGCTGCCGTCGGCGAGCGTGACCGTGCCGGTGTCGTGCTCGATCTTGTCGAGTAACAGACGGTCGGTCATATCGAACTCGGGGTGGCGCTGGATAATCTGGCCCTCGAGCTTAAAGAGCAGCACATTGATGGCCTTGATCAGCGGGGTGATGGACTCACCGGCGGTGTAGGTGGCATCGGCAAAGGCGACAAGCTCACGCAGCGAGATGCCGTAGTCGTTCTCGAGGATCTCGTAATTGTCGTAACGCAGGTTGTTGCGCAGCACCGTGGCGATGCAGGCGGGCTCACCGGCCGCAGCGCCCATCCATAGCAGGTCGTGGTTGCCCCACTGGATGTCGAGCGAATGGTAGGTGAGCAGGCGGTCCATAATCTTGGCAGCGCCGCCGCCGCGGTCGAAGATATCGCCCACCAGGTGCAGGTGGTCGACGGCCAAGCGCTTGATGAGCGAGGCGAGTGACTCGATAAAGTCGTCGGCGCTGGCGGTCTCCAGGATGGACTCCACGATGCGCTCGTGATAGCGCACGCGATAGTTGTTCTCGTCCGGGTGCGTGTGCAACAACTCGTCGATGATATAGGCGTAATCGCGCGGTATGGCCTTACGCACCTTGGAGCGCGTGTAGCGGCTTGAAAGCGAACGAGCGACCATGATGAGCTGGTCAAGCATCGTCTTGTACCAGGTGGGCGAGTCCTCGCGCTGGCTGCGGACCAGCTCGATCTTCTCGTGCGGGTAGTAGATGAGCGTGCACAGCTCGCCCTTTTCGTCAAAGGTGAGCGTGTCGCCAAAAATCTCGTCGACATGCTCGCGCACGACGCCCGAGCAGTTGTTGAGGATGTGCATAAAGGCTTCGTACTCGCCATGCACGTCGCTCATAAAATGCTCGGTGCCTTTGGGCAGGTTGAGGATGGCCGAGAGATTGATGATCTCGGTAAACGCGGATTGTTCGGTGGGGAACTGTCTCGAAAGCAGGCGCAGATACTTGAAGTCTTGCGGGTTGCGATCGAATGCGACCATGAAACACCTTCCGATGGGGCTGGTAAAACTGATAAACAGCGTCAAACGTTTACCAGTATGCGCCGCTTTTGTTTCGATTTTGCGCCAGCGGCTGAATTGTCGGATGAACGGTTTGGTAAATCGATTTAGTTGAGGTAGATATGGCGGTTGAGTGGAGACGACAGAGGGTGTTTTCTCAGATATTTTTGCGTGGGGCCGGTGGAGACGATGGTGGTAAAGATGTTCACTATTTTTGGTTCGATTTGGTAAACAGTGGACATATGTACCGCATGTAGGCTCACTGTGCGATAATTTGCGCAGCAATGAGTAAGGAGCCTCATATGAGTGATTTTGTCCTGACCTGTGAATCCGCCGCCGACCGAACCCGTGAGTTCTTTGAATCGCGCAATATTCCCGTCGCGTATTTTCATTACGAGATCGACGATGTTGTCTATACGGACGATCTGTATCAGTCGATTACGCCGGACGAGTTTTTGCCCAGATTGCCGCGGGCGCCATGCCCAAGACGTCTCAGGTGGGCGTGGGCGAGTACGAGGAGTTTTGGGAGCCGTTTGTTGCCGAGGGTAAAGACGTGCTGCACCTGACGTTGTCGTCGGGTATTTCGGGCACGTATGGATCGGCCTGCGTCGCGGCGCAGATGCTTGCGGATCGCTATCCCCAGGGCGGCAAGGTACGCGTCATCGATTCGCTGGGGGCGTCTTCGGGCTTTGGTCTGTTGCTGGAATATGCCGCCGACGTGCGCGATAGCGGGGCTTCACTCGACGAGACGGCCGCTTGGATCGAGGAGCATAAACTCAACCTGCACCACTGGTTCTTCTCGACCGATCTGTCGAGCTACCTGCGCGGCGGTCGCATTTCGGCCGCGAGCGCGATCATCGGCACGGCGCTCAAGATTTGCCCGCTTATGACGGTCGATTGCGAAGGTAAGCTGTCGCCACGTGAGAAGATTCGCACTAAGAAGCGAGCGATTTCCGAGATGGCTAAGACCATGATGGCACACGTACAGGACGGTGCAGATTATTCGGGTAAGTGCATCATGTCGCAGTCGGCGTGCCGCGAGGATGCCGAGGCGGTCGCGGCGCTGATTGAGGAACAGGTTCCGCAGCTTAAAGGCAAGATTGAGATCAATGACATCGGTACTCTGATTGGCTCGCATACCGGACCTGGTACGGTGGCGCTCTTCTTTATGGGCGACAAGCGCGTGGATTAATTTGCCCCATCACGTCGCTGCATGATTGCTCAAACGAAAACGGCCCGCCTCACGTTTGTGGGGCGGGCCAAGATGTTTTGCTAGCGTTTCTTTCCGCGGAAGAAAAAGCCGTGCAGTGACGGCTTGAGGCCGCGGTTGGCGCGATGCTCCTCGACGCGCTCGTGGATCGAAGCGACGCGCTCGATGACTTCGTCGGGAATCGGCACATCGGGATTCATGTTCTCGACTTGGCTGACCTCGGCGGCGGCGACCTGGTCGATAATGGGCACGTCGTCGCGCGAGATGACAGGTGTGGCGTCTTCCTTCATCTTGCGATAACGCTGCATCATGTCGGTCTGTAGCTGCTGGGCCGAAGGCGGTGTCCAGATGATGGCGTTGGCGCCGGCGGCGATGGTCTCGCGAATGCTCTCGGGCGTCTTGCCGCCCGGCGCGATAAGCGGCAGGTTGGGATAGTGCTCGCGCAGCTCGCGTAGGACCTGGGGCGTGTTCTTGCCGGCGGCGATGTTGAGAATCTTGGCTCCAGCGCGCACCTTGGCGTGGGCATCGTCGTCGCAGCGAACGACCGTGGCGATGACGGGGATGTCGGCGATGTTGGTGATGTGCTCGACCATCTCGGCAGTAGCGGGGGAGTTGACCACGCAGCCCGCCGCGCCCTGCATCTCGGAGACGGCTGCCATCTGCACGGAGCGCTTACCGGTCGTAGTTCCGCCACCCACGCCTACAAAGACCGGGCACTCGGCGACGGTCAGCAGCGCTTGCGTAATGGCGGGCTGCGGCGTGAAAGGGTAGACCGCAAAGACGGCGTCGGCGTTGGAGTTGCGGATAACCGCGACATCGGTGGTGTAAATGAGCGACTTGATGCGTCGGCCAAAGAGCGTGAAGCCGCTGGCCTCCTCGATCTCGTCGGGCATGCGAAGGGCAGCCTTGCGCAGGCGTCCGTCGATGGGCAGGGGCTCCATAGGGAGCAGGCCGTTGGGCGTGACGGCTACTTGGGGCTCGGTGAACTCGTCTGCAAGCTCGACCTCGGAAAAATCGACCGAGGCGACGATGTCCTTGTGCACCTCGGCGGGCACATCGATGGGAGCTTGGTCGTTTGCCGCCGCAGGCGTGTCGAAGGAGCTGGTGCCGACGAAGGCGTCGACGCGCTCATTTAGATCGTTGAGGGTATCCATGGAGGCTCGATTCTATGTGATAACGGCCGGCGCTATGCAGCCGGAATTGCGAATGCTAAATCGTTTGACGAGTTGATTTTTCCCCGCCGCGCCATCCGTTAGACCGAAGGGCCGGTGAACGTGAAGGAGCTGTGGTGGCGGGGATCGAGGTGCTATCTTGAAAGTCCCGTTTACAAGAGAGGTGACGCGGTATGGAATTTTCGGCAATGTTGGGCTCGATTGGCCTGTGTGTGGGCGCAATCGTTGCCGCCGCGGTCATCTACTTTGTGGTCACGGCCATTAAGGGCAAAAGGGCCGAACGCAAGGAGCGCACGATGCTTAAACAGCATCGCGACCAGCAGGGCAAACGCGCACGGAGATAACTTGTTGAGTTTTGGATCCGTGCGCTAGCTGCGTTTTCGGATCAGGGCAATGTAGAAGCCCTCAAAGTCGCGGCTAGGCGGAATGGTGAGCGTGCCGGGCAGGCCGTTGGCGATGGCCGATACCTGACCGGCGGCAATGGCTTCGGTCAGAGCGTTGGACTCGATGCGCGGCTCCTCACCAGCTTCCTGGGTGCGTCGTGCTTCGCTTTCGCTCGGCGTGCCGTCGAGGGGGATAAGCTCGCAGTCCATGTGCTTGTCGAGGGCCTCTTGCAGGGCGTCCTCGTTTTCCTGCGGCAAAATCGAACAGGTCGAATAGACAAGCGTGCCGCCCGGTTTGAGGGCACCCATGGCGCGGTCCAGAAGTGCTCGCTGCGAGCGGGCGCACTTGCTCAGCAACTGCTCGGTGAGGCCGCGCAGGCTTTTCTCGTTGCCACTGATGACGGTGCCCGTGCCGGTGCAGGGAGCGTCGAGCAGGATGCGGTCAAAGCGGAAGAACTCGTCGAGCTCGCGTGCGTCGATGCGCATGACGGGCACGTTTTTGGCACCTTGGCGGTGGAGGTTGGACTCAAGCTTTTCGGCGCGGGGAATGCTCATCTCACAGGCGGTGAGGTGCGCCTGTCCCTGGGTGAGGGCGGCGATCTGTGTTGTCTTGCCGCCGGGGGCTGCGCACATGTCCAGGATGTCCTCGCCTGCCTGGGCGCCCAGGACCAACGGCGGCATCATGGATGACAGGCTCTGCAGGTAGATCTTGCCGTCGCGGTAGATGTCGAGATCCCACAGATCGGAAACCTGGGCCTCGGGCAGGATAAAGGCGTCTGGGTACCAGGCGACGGGGTTGTGGGCGATGCCGGCGGCACCGAGCGCCGCAGCGATGTCCTCGGCGGTCGCCTTGAGCGTGTTGGCGCGCAGCGTGACCGGGCGTGTGGCCGCGGCGCCGAAGCCCTCGATCATGAGCTTGGCATCGGCGGGCGCATAGGCGCCGGCGACCGTGTCGACCATAAAGCGCGGCAGGTCGGCGGCGGAGTGTTGGGCGGCAAGCTGGTCAGAAAGCTCGGTAGCAGCAAACTGCCTGAGCTTGAGCTCGGCCTTGACCTGCTTTTTCTGCTTACGACGACGCGGCTTGGACATCCGTCTTTCCTTCCCATTCCATTACATGTCGAGTGTTGTTTTAGTACTGGCTCTCGTGCTTGCTGAAGAAGTCGAAGCGCGGGGGCAGCGGCTTCACGCGGTGCTCGCCGGGCTTCTCGCCCAGGCTTTCCACGAACTCGTCCGTGGAGGCAAATATGTTGTCCCAGCTAAAGAAGGCGACGGGGTCGACGTCGAAGTACTCGCAAATGAGCTCGCAGCCGGCCGGCACGATGCCGTGCATGAGCACGGTCGCCACGCGCAGCTCGGTGAAGGCGTCGACGAGGGCCTGCGTCATCGCGGTATTGGCTTGCTCGCCCTCAAGCTTGTTGGCAGCCTTGGAGGCGTCGCTCCAGCGCTTGTTGGCGGCGCGCAGGTAGTCGTCGCACACAGCGAGCGCGCGGTGCGTCTCGAACTTGTACATGGCCTGCTCAAACGCGAGGGCGGCCTGCTCGGCGGCCTCCACCACGGTGGCCGAGGCGGCGCCGGCGGGGATGCAACCGTTGCGATAGGGGCTCTCGTCGCCCTCCTTGACGGCGACGCCGTAGAAGCAGCTGCGGGCCAGGCGGTTGAAGACGCCGGTCAAAAGGGCGCTCTCCTTAAGGGCCGGGTCGATAACGCGCTTGTCGTCGCAGGCGCGTACCTCGTTGCCGTCCTTGTCCTTGCCGGTCACGCGCGTGTCGTATGCCTTGGGGCTAAAGCTCACCGGCTTCTCGGACAGGCCGAGCGACAGCCAATGCGCGCGCATCTGCTCGCAGGTGTAGTGGTTGAGCAGGTCGTCTGCCGGCGGGGGAGGAGTCTGCGAGGACGAGCTGGCCTTTTTGCCCATGTAGAGCAGGTGATAGCAGGCGCTGACGGTGCTCTGCGTGAGGTCCCAGCCCAGGGCCTCCCACATGGCTGTCTGAGCGATGCAGTAGAAATAGATGTTGTCCTGACCGATGAACTGGTAGATCTGTGCGTCGTCCGAGCACCACCAGTCGCGCCAGTCGAGCGAGCTGTGCTGGTAGGTGGGCGCGGGGACCTGCGTGGAGTCGGCAGCGGGCTCGCCCATGAGGGCGGCATCCTGGGCGGCGACACCCTCGGTCACGCCGGCGGCCTTGGCATCGCGCGCGAGCACGGTACGCGTATAGCTGATGGGCGCCCACAGGCTCTCGGGCCAGCACCAGCAGGTGACGTCGGAGACGCCATCGACCTCGGGCACAGGAACGCCCCAGCCGATGTTACCGGTGATGCGGAAGGGCACGAGCGCCTTGCCGCTGCGGAAGCGCACGCCGCCGTTGGCGAGCACCGCGTGGGCGTCGTCGCGCTCCTTCCAGCTGGGGAAGGTGACGGTAAAGCTGCTCTTGTTGCCCTCGGGCTCCAGCACGGTGTGCTCGGGAAGCTGATCCTCGACGGCATCGAAGGCCTCGCGGAACTTGTTCTGGATATAGAGCTGAGCCGGCAGCAGCCACTCCTCCATAGTCTTGGAGACCACGGAACGAACCTGCGGGTTCTGGGCGAGCTTGGCGGTATAGGTCTTCATAAAGTCGAGGTAGGCCGGCAGGTCGAAGTAGAGGTTGTCTACCGGGCGCAGCTCGGGCACCTCGCCGGTGAGCTGGCTTTTGGGCGCGATGAGCTCCTCGGGCTCAAACTGGTGACCCAGGTCGCACTCGTCGGCATAAGCCTTCTCGGACTTGCAGCCCTGGATGGGGCAGCGGCCGATCACCTGACGGCCGTTGAGGAACGTGCCGGCCTTGGCATCGTAGAACTGCAGCGTGGAGCGCTTGGAGATGGTGCCCTGCTCGTGCAGGCGCTTGATAATCTCGGCGGTCACCTCGTTGTGAATCTGCGCAGCCGGCTCAAGGCCCGAGCCGCCGTAGATGTCACAGCTGATGTTGTAGTTGTTGAGGGTCGCGGCCTGGCGGGAGTGATTGGACTCGACATACTCGCTGATGGACTTATCGTAGCCTTCGTTCTCCTTGAGCTTGCGGTAACTCTCCATGATGGGCGAGCCATAGCAGTCGGTGCCCGAGGTGAAGATGACGTTCTCGCGGCCCAGACGGTCGCGCAGGAAGCGGGCGAAGAAGTCGGCCGGGACAAAGACGCCGCCAACGTGGCCAAAGTGAAGGCCCTTGTTGCCGTAGGGCTCGCCGGCGGTAACGATGGCGCGGCGAGGCCAGCTGGGACGGTCGTTCATGGAGTATTTGGATGCCATGGGACTCCTTCGCGTATGGTGAGAGCGCGGCCGGGCGCAAGGCCTGGCGACGCGGTGGTCAATTCGTGCATATCGTTCGACATTATCGCACATGCGGACGGGTACGTGGCAGGGGCGCTATCCTAAGATGCTATGAATGAGATTTCCAACATATATGCGTTTGAGGACGAGGATTTTCTGCACGCCTGCTTTGTGTGGGGGATGGCCGTGCTCGGCGCATTTGCCGTGTGCCTGGTGCCGGTGTTTATGCTGCTGGGTGGGCCCGCGGATTTGGATGCGGCTGACGCGGGTGGCTGGACGGCTGTCTTGGGCTGGATAGTCGGCTTGGCTGCGATTTCGGCGGCGTCATTTGCCGTGCACGAGCTGGTGCACGCGGTGTTCTTTAAGCTGTTTGCGCCCGCCGGTGCTCGGGTGACCTTTGGGGCAAATCTCGAAACCTGCATGATTTACGCCTGCGCCGAGGGCGTTGTGTATTCGCGCCGGCGGTACATGGCGGTTTGCCTGGCGCCGACGGTTGTTGTGACGGCGTTGTTTGCCCTGGGGTTTGCATGTTCGGGCTATCCGCTGCTGTGTTACCTGGCGGCCGGTTTGCATTTGTCGGGCTGCGTGGGCGATTGGTATTACGTGCGGACCATTCTGCGCGACCGTCGCATTATCGCCTGCGAGGACACATCCTTTGGCGTGCGCTTTTTCGCAGGGTAGTCTTTTTGGGATGATTTTTCTGGGACGGGGATTAAAAAATCATTAGGTACGCAATGATTTTTTAATCCCCGTCCCAGAAAAATCATTGCGGGGGAGGAGATGTTGATGAAGCCGTTGTTGTTGCACGCTTGCTGTGCGCCGTGCTCGCTTGAGCCGGTTCGCCTGCTGCGCGAGGAAGGGTTTGAGCCCACGATTTGCTGGACCAACCCCAATATTCAGCCTCATGATGAATGGCAGCGGCGCTTGGACGAGCTGCGCCGGTGGTGTGCCGATGGCGATATCGAGCTCATCGAGGCAGGGGAGGACCGCGATCGCTGGGAGGCCGGCGTGGCCCCACTGGGTGCCGATCGGCCCCGTCGCTGTCGCGCGTGCTATGCCTTGCGCTTGGCCGAGGCGTGCCGCGTGGCCCAGGAGCGCGGGTTTGAGTTCGTGGGCACGACGCTCGCCGTCTCGCCGTATCAGCTGTTCGAGACCTGCAATGATGTGTTGGAGCGTCTGGCTGCCGCCCGCGGGCTTACGCCGGTGATTCGCGATTTTCGCCCGTATTATCCCGAGGCCACGCGTCGTTCGCGTGAGCTGGGTATGTATCGGCAGAATTACTGCGGCTGCCGCTTCTCGGCCGTCGAGGCGGCCATGGACCGCGCCCGCATCCGCGACGAGCGCAAAGCCGCCAAAAAGTAGTTCATTTGGGCTGGGACTTTGAGCTGTCTGTGCGGTGCGGTCGTTTTTGGGAAAGTCGATTTAATTAAGCGTGTGATCGTGGCTCGCTTGATACCAAACGACGACTCCTATGATTTTAATCCTCCGTTTGTTAAACATCAGATCCGGACTTGCTGTTGCATATGAGTGGGACGACAGCACAATCATGTCGTTTCCTTCTGCAAATCGCCTAATTACCGGTGTTTTACCGTCTGCGAGCGCCAATACAGCACAGCCGTTCCAAGGCTTTGCTGTGGTATCGACAAGTAGTAAGCTGCCGGGAGGGTAAATGCGGGACATTTCGTCGCCTTTGATTTTAACGAAAACGCTATGTGGGTGACGTTTGGCTACGTCTACAGGCGCGCAAGCATTTTGTTGGCCGTGCGTGATGCGGCGCTTTTGCGATTCGATATCGATGACGGGAAATGCGCCCTCCATTTCGTGGATAGCAGGGTCTTCGTCGGTGACGATTCTTTTATTTGCGAGCTTTACGGCCAAACCGTTTTCCTCGCCAACAAGTTCATCGCGGGTGCAACCGAAGAGCGCTTGTAACTTTTCAATATAGCGTTCACGGGGGGCATACCGACTTTTTTCCCAACGACAAACGGTCTCTTTAGATACCCCCAACATCTCTGCAAGTTGCGCCTGACCAAGATGCTCCATGGTGCGGAGTTTACGAAGATTTGCCCCGAAGCCCATGGCTATAGATCCTCTCGCCACAGAGGGAGGCATAGACAGTTTGTGCCACCATAGCCTTTGGTGAGCTCGTCAATGGATAGCGGGAATAATTCCATTCCTGCTTTCTCAAGCGCTTCGTTGGTCCAAACGTTTTCTTCATATACGCATAGTTTTCCTGGCGAGAGGGCAAGGATAGACGTTGCGTTGTTCCGGCGTTCTCTTTCGTAGGCGGTTTGATTCCCGCCTCCGCAGTCAATTACTTTTATTGGTTCGCAACAGGCTGCAGAGAGTATTTCCGGAATCGTGCGATCGATAGGAGTGATCGTAAGGCCCCTTCCGGATCGTTTTAGTTGAATGCTGTATGCATCAACGGCATTGCATATCTCACGATCGATGAGGAACGCGTCGTGATCAATTCTACTTATGAACGTATCGAGGTGGATACGCAGTCCGTCAGAGGGGACTCGAATCGCAATTAGCTCGGTGGTCTGGAATTTATTTGAGGTCAGGAGCTCTTTGGCAAGTGACTCGACGGCGGCGGGTTCAGTTCGGTCAGAGATTCCAACTAATATTGTCTTAGCACTGATAACAATAATGTCTCCGCCTTCGATATGGTAACTACTCCTGTTCAAATCACATACTGGAGTTTCTCCCATGATCTTGTGGTGGGTGAATATCTGCCGGTATAAGGCGACCTCACGATCACGCTCAGGCCAATACATATGATTTAGGATGATGCCGTCTCCGACTACCACAGCAGGATCACGAGTGAAAAAAAGCGTGTTGAGGGGATTGACCAAGAGCGAGGCGGGATCAAATTGCTCGTGCACGAGCGCCCGTAGTGTTTCCGACTGGTTTGAACATAGCTCAGTGTCTCCAAAGCGAATGCCGTTAAGTACTATATTCACCAATTCCTGGGTGTTCTTAGCGTTCTCAAACAACTGGGTTATTGCCTCGAGGAACTCTCTGCCTGTTGCCCCGCTGCAACGGAGGTAGTCATCAATAAAATATTTAAGTGATTGGGGCTCAGTTTCAAGTGAGTCTTCGAGAAGGTCCCTAATTTCAATGGTTTCTACGCCATGCTTCTCAAGCAATTGAACCATGGAATCGTGCTCATACATTGCTTTGTCGAGGTCAAAACGACCGCTCCATTTTCGCAGAGAGAAAACTTGGCTGAAGTCGGCATCAGGGTAGTTTTGTGTTTCAGCTCCTGGTCGATGGACAAGTACGGCTTTTAAATGACCGATTTCATTTGTTATGTGTATGCCTTGCATGTCTGTCTCCTGTCCTGCTGGTTTTTATATAAGGCTAAGGCAGGTTCCTTGTTGTGTTGCGGAAAAGTTAAAAGACGTATGTAATTGACAAATAACATCAATTTTAAATATCAGATTGATTAATAACGTCACTTTAGCTGCCGTTCATAGGTGAAAAGCGACACGATGGCGATGGTTGGCCGACCACCGCTGAGCAACCTCATACATTTATGGTGCCAGCTGGATAGATGGGAAAAGGAATGAAGGAGGAGATATGGCAGCGGAAAGTTCGAAAGGCATCAAGCAGTTCAAGGTCCCGCACGTATATGCGATCATCTTTGCGCTTATGGTCATCTTCGCTGTTCTCACGTGGATTGTTCCCTCTGGGTCCTATCAGCGTCAGGAGGTGAACGGTCGTGAAGTCACTGTCGCAGGTACGTATGAGCAGAGTGAAAAGACATATATTGACGAGGAAACCGGGGATGAAGTAGATCTCAGACAAGGCGTCTTCGATGTTCTTCAGGCTCCAACGCGCGGTATACAAGAGGCAATTGAGGTCGTTGCATTCATCTTGATTGTGGGCGGTTCGTTTCAGGTTATTACTAAAACGGGCGCTATCACGAGCGGAATGGGTCGTGTCGTTCGCCGCTTTAAGAACAAAGACATTCTAATTATTCCTATTGCGATGGTTCTCTTTGCATTGGGCGGAACGAGCTTTGGCATGGCGGAAGAAACTCTCCCGTTCTTTGCGATCTTCATGCCAATTATGATGGCTATGGGCTTCGACTCGATGACGGCGTTCATGGTCGTGTTCGTTGGAGCGCGCACGGGTTACATCGCCTCAACGATTAATCCGTTTAATGTTCTCATTGCGCAAGGTATTCTTGGTATTCAGGGCAACCCCCAGCTGTGGCTGCGTATGATTGCCTGGGTTGTTTTGACCGCCGTTGCAATTACTTGGGTTGTCCTCTATGCACGAAGGGTAAAGAAGAACCCTGAGTCATCGATCACATTTGAGGATGATATCGCCAAGAAAGTCGAGTTCGCTGCTGATGAATCTGCCCTTGACGCGGAATTTACGGGTCGTCAAAAAGGCGTGCTTGCGGTATTTATCGCTGGTATGTGCCTTATCATCTGGGGACTTGTGACCCAGGGCTGGTATATGAACGAGATTTCTGCGGTCTTTTTGGCCATGGGCCTGTTGGCTGGTGTTATTGCGGGCTTTAGTCAGGACGTCATCGCTCAGGAATTTGTTGCGGGTATCGCTGACTTTGCTTTCTCGGCAATTGTCGTTGGACTTGCGCGTGGCATCCTTGTCATTGCCTCCGACGGCATGATCATCGATACCATCCTCAATGCGCTCGCCACTGGTCTGGGCGGCATCCCGGCGGTTCTCTTTACTACGCTTCTTTATGCGGTTGAGAACCTCCTGGCGATTCTGGTTCCCAGCCCATCTGGCCTTGCAGCACTGACCGCTCCCATTTTTGGACCTTTGACCGAACTCATGGGCCTTAATCCCGAGGCCGCCGTGTGGGCTCTCTCCATGGGTAGCGCGACGATGTCTTTGATCTGTCCTACTAGCGCCATTCTTGTAGCGGGTTTGGGCGTGTGCAAGATCAAGCTTGGCCAGTGGTGGAAGACCGTTTGGAAATTCTTCTTGGTCGTGTCGCTCATCAATATCGTATTCGTAGCAATCTCGGGACTTATTGCCCTGTAGGTTTCATGGCTGAAATGGAGTAACAGGAATGTCTAAAGGACTGAATGTACACAGCGAGATTGGTAAGCTCAAGAAAGTTGTGCTTCACCGCCCCGGTCGTGACCTTGTGAACGTAAAGGCAGAAGAGTTCGAGGATGTCTGGATTCACGACTGTTTCTATCTTGATGTGGCTCAAAAGGAGCATGATGCCTTTGCGGATCTTCTGAGGAGCGAAGGTGTTGAGGTTCTCTATATGGAGAAACTCGTTGCTGAAGCGCTGGATGCATGCCCCTCGGCTCGCGCTGAGTTTACCGATACATTTATGGCTGAGAGTGGGATTGTCAATCCTATGCTTGAGCAGGCTGTTCGTGAAAAGCTCGACGCTATTTCAGATTCGTATCAGTTTGTACTTGAGGCTATGGGGGGGTATCGTTATCGTGACCTTGAACTGCCTCGCGTTTCGACTACGCTTAGTATGATGGATAATGAGGATGCGAAGCCCGATGATTTGGTGTTGAAGCCTCTTCCGAGTTCATATTTCTCTCGCGATCCTCTTGCTTCCGTGGGCAAAGGCGTTCTGCTTCACCATATGTATTGGAAACAGCGAGATCGTGAAGTGCCCTTCTATGAAGCGATTTTCAAATACCATCCCGATTATGCAGGGACTCCGATTTGGTACGACCACAAGAATCCCTGGCATATCGAGGGCGGTGATGTGCTTAACATTAACGCTCATACCTTGGCTATTGGAATTAGCCAGCGAACTGAGGCGGCTGCGATTGAGGAGCTTGCAAAGAATTTGTTCTGGGGATCTGGGAATTCTGAGATCGATACCGTTTACGCTATTAAAATCCCCAACGGCTATGCTTACATGCATCTTGACACCGTTTGCACCATGGTGGATTTCGATAAGTTCACAGTTTATCCCGGTATTTTTGAGACCCTTCGTGTTTATCGTCTGACTCGTGGTGACTCTGAGGGAATGGTCGCTGTTCAAGAGATTGATGACACGCTTGAACATATTCTTGAAATGGCTACTGGCGTGGAGAAGGTGCAGCTTATTGAGTGCGGTGCCGGCGATATGGTTGAGGCATCTCGCGAGCAGTGGAACGACGGGTCGAACACTCTTGCCGTTGCTCCTGGTAAAGTCTGTGTTTACGAGCGCAATGTTGTCACAAATGATGAGCTCTACAAGAACGGTTTGGAACTTTTGGTCGTTCCCTCCGAGGAACTGTCCCGCGGTCGTGGTGGCCCGCGCTGCATGAGCATGCCCTTCTGGCGCGAAGATATTTAGTTGCAAATCCACTGTGATGGGAGATGGCGAATATGGGTGTTAATATCGCTGGGCGCAGTTTTCTGAAGCTGCTTGATTACACGACGGAAGAGATTGAGTATCTGCTTGAGCTTTCTGCTAACTTCAAAAGCATGAAGCGTGCCGGTGTTCCGCATAAATACCTTGAAGGCAAGAATATTGTTTTGCTATTTGAGAAGACTTCCACGCGTACTCGCTGCGCCTTCGAAGTTGGTGCACTTGACCTTGGCATGGGTGTAACTTATTTGGATCCGGGCTCGTCTCAGATGGGCAAAAAGGAGTCGATTGAGGACACGGCTCGCGTCCTTGGCCGCATGTATGACGGAATTGAATACCGCGGCTTTGAACAGGCGAAGGTTGAGGAGCTTGCTGCAAAAGCTGGGGTTCCCGTTTGGAATGGGCTGACTACTGAATTTCACCCGACTCAAGTGCTTGCCGATATTCTGACCATGCGTGAAGAGTTTGGAGAGATTAAGGGCAGGAAACTTACATTTTTTGGTAAGGCGGCCGGAAACGTCGCCGATTCGCTCATGGTCATTTGCGCTAAGCTCGGCATTAACTTCTGTTCTTGCGGCCCAATCGGGGGAAATTCGGAGGGGGCTACATCCTATGATCCTGAACTCCTTGCAGAATGTAGTCGTATTGCGGCCGAGCATGGATCGACGATTACCATTACAGAGGATATTGAGGAAGGCGCTCGTGATGCCGATGTAATTTACACGGATGTTTGGGTTGGCATGGGTCAGCCCGCAGAGCTGTGGGAAAGCCGCATTAAGCTCATGTCGCCGTATCGTGTGACCGCTGAGGTGATGTCTATGGCAAAGCCCGAGGCGATTTTCCTCCACTGTCTTCCGAGCTTCCACGATACTAATACTACTGTTGGTGCCGAAATTGCTGAGAAGTTTGGAGTTACCGAAATGGAAGTCACGGACGAGGTTTTTGAGTCCGATAAGTCTCGTGTTTTCCAAGAAGCGGAGAATCGCATGCATACGATTAAGGCGGTGATGTACGCAACGCTTAAGTAGCGGGGCGTTGAGAAAACGGTTGATTTCCGATCTCAACCGAACACATTGAGCGAATAGGCCGTTCCCGCAGTTAGCCGAACGCCCCCGCGGCCCCTCACGGGCCCCGGGGGCGCCGTTTTCCCAGTTGAAGGAACGGTGGAGATGTGTTTCGATGGGTCCGGTGGCCATGCTCCGCCCGCCGCCCGGCACCTCTTCCCAGACTCAGCCGGACGGTCGGTCCGTCTATTCCGTTTTTTCTTCCAGGCTAGGCCAGCGGGGCATCGCCCCTCTCTGCGCGCGCCCGCGCGATGAGCCCCGGCGTCAGGTCGAGATCGCCGAGCGCCACGTCCTCCACGCCGTAGGCGTCCAGCAGCGCCGCCGCGTCGCCGCCGAGCATCGCCCTGAAGGCGCGCGCGGGCGTCGAGAAGCCGAGCGCGCCGCGGGGCTCGGAGTTCACGTGCGACATGGCCAGCGCCAGGTCGGCCGGGGCGAGCCGGTCGAACCTGAGCCCGGCGCCCTTGGGCAGCAGCTTCCTTATCTCGACGTGGTTTCGCTCGCAGGCGCCCTTCTGGTCGCTGCGGCGCGGGTCGCAGTAGAACAGCCTCGTCTCGCCCGGCCCCTCGCCGAGCAGCGCCGCGAGCGCCGCCTCGTCGGAGAACTCCGCGCCGTTGTCGGTGAGCACGGCGCGGAACACGCGGCGCGTCCCGTCGGCGCCGAGGACCGCCCGGACGCCCTCCAGGGCGTCCGCGACGCACCCGGCGGTCTTCTCCGCCAGCGGCAGCGCGAGCTGGAGCCTGCTGGGGCGGTGCAGCAGCGTGAGCAGGCAGGCCGAGTCCTCCCGCGCGCCCTCGACCGTGTCCATCTCCCAGGCCGCGGCGCACGCGTCCTCCCCGAGGGCGAGGAACGCGGCATGCGACCTGCGGGCGGAGTGGCGCGTGGCCGCCCGGCCCGCGGCGCGCTTCCTCGGCCTGTAGCCGACCTTGCGCCTGAGCTCCATGTTGGTCATGCCGTCGTAGCCCGCCGAGACCCAGCGGTAGATGGTCGACGGCGACAGGTCCACCGGGCCGCCGTTGCGCGCCGCCATCTGCTCGGGCGACAGCCCCCGGCGCAGGCAGTCCCTGATGGCTGTTAGCGTCAATCTATTTTTCACCAGTTTCGCTAAACAGGCGCACCGTTCGCGC
>OLPD01000561.1_pt1 | contig 26645 bp, 21 predicted proteins | sample 1672111 | NCBI WGS metagenome assembly OLPD01 (sample SAMEA3136646, study PRJEB25190) | human gut metagenome
ATTATAATAACTATTTTCTACTTTTATATAGGATATAATTTTTTAAACCTAGATATACCCCTTAATACAGTAAATATAAAATTTTTATATAAATAAGCTATATCTATTTTTATTTTATATCTTATACTAATCATTAATTATTACTTAAACTCTAACTATCATTACTGCTAAATATACTCTTATAAGGTGTATATGGTTGATTTGAACTATTACCATGTTTAATAGGTCCTAGCATAGTATTAATTGATAATAGTACTACGATTGCAAAAAGAGCTAACTTTAATGGTTTTCTTTCTATTCTCTTAATCATTATAGCAAATAAGAATACTTGCATAAAATATAACCCCATAGATCCCCTTCCACCTATTATATCAACACTTGAGAAAAATCCCATTACTAATATTGATAAGAAGTAACCATTTAAAAATACTAGTGCCTTTTTATCTTTAATATTTTTTACCTTAAAGAATTCAACAAATAATACTAAGAAAATAATTCTTTTTATTAATGACATAGTTAAATTACTTTGATTACTATTTAAATAATAATTTAACTTATAAGATATAGTTCCTAATGGCAACATAGACAATAATCTAAAAATTATAGTAGTTACTTTAAACATAGAAAATAATAATGCAATAAAAGATGCTCCATAAATTACTTTTCTATCAAACTCCATATAACTTAAAAAATATAATGGAATTGTAACTAAAATAGTTATATGAAATAATGATCCACATAAAATAACTAATAGAAACTTTTTGAAATCTCGATTAATAATATACTTAACACTAAATAGCATAAATGTAATAGCAATTCCTTGTCTAATTACTCCCATATCAAACATGATAAATACACTTGTAAAATACATTATTAAACTTAATAACCCATCTTCACTATATTCACATATTAACTTAATTTTCATAGGTATAGCTATAAGCGCACTTATAAATATAACAATAGTAAAAGAATAACTAATAACATTTAACAAATAGAAACCCCACTCAACATTACTAGAACCTTGTGGTACTTTATCTATAGTAATTAAGCTAAATATTCTTCTGTAGTTTTCGTAGTCATAACCTATTCCATCTCTAAATGCTGCAAGCAAAAATAATATACTCCCTATTACAACTAAATACATACTACTTAAATACTTATATTTATGGTTAGTTAATATATTAATATACTCACATAATATTAATAATATTAATATTGAAAAATATATCATTTACTATTCCCCTTTATTTACTTTAGTCTTTATAAATGCCCTTTATTATCTCAATATTATCCTCTAAATAATATCCTTCTATTTTCAACTGTTCTTTTATCTTATTTTTATCATTTTCTTTTTTCATGTTATTATTTATTATTTCCTCTACCCAAATATTAGTGCCATTATTAATACTTAAGAACTTAACTAAATTTAATCCTAAATCAACATCCCTAGATATTTTATCAGAAATTACACAAGGTAAGCCTGTACTTTGAGCTTCTACTAGCACTACTGGTAATCCTTCAAAAAGGGAAGGGAATACTAATATATCCATAATATTAAGCCATACATTTATATTACTTTGCAATCCTAAATATATAATATTATTTTCTAATCTATTCTCCTTAATAGAATTTAATATTTCCCCTTTTAGTTCACCATCTCCGATAAATAAAAATTTGAAATCACTATTTCTAATCTTTAATTCCTTTAATATCTCAACTATAAATTTATGATTTTTTTGTATATTAAATCTCCCTATATGCCCTAATATTAATTTACCATTTAAATCATATTTATCTTTTAATAATTTAATTTCTTTATTCATTTTGTCATTTGCTGGTTTAAACTTTTCTATATCTACTGCATTATTTATAACTTTAAACTTTGAATTCTCTCCAAATACAAATTTTCCTGCTTCTTTTCCACATGCTAATAAATTAGTTGAACACGTATGCATTAAATTTCTTAATACTGTAGTTTCAACTTTTCTTTTTAGCGTCTGCTCTGTTACATCTTCTGTATTGTGTGCATGACAGACAATAGTTTTTACGCCTGCAAGTTTTGCTGCTAATGCCACCAATCCACCATGATAATTCATATGAGAATGAACAGCATCATATGGACCATTTTCTTTTATGCACTTATATATTGCTTTAAAGTGATTTAAATTTCCTACTTTAGCTCTTGATGGAACATATATTATTTTTCCACCCATGCTTTCAATTTCATCATCATATGCACAACGTTGTTCTTGCATAGTTGTAAAATCAAATTGGATTTCAGTTTTATCTATATTTCTATACCAGTTCATTATTACAGATTCTGTTCCGCCTCTTTCCATTCCTCCATGAACTTGTAAGACCTTAACCATATGTATCCTCCTAAATTTCTACATAATTTATTTAAAGCACCAATAGGAATTTCCCCGCTGGTGCTATTAAAATAATATTATATGGATTTATTAATTAAATTAAAGAATTCATCCCATGTTTCCTTTACTAAATTATCACTATCTATACTTACTTCTGTTTTATCAAAACTGATAATATTATTGGCCCATTCTTGATAATTATCATGAGATATAAATTTTACGTTAGTATATCCTTCAAGTACCTCTCTTGAATATTTACAGTTTGAAACTAATATTCTTTTTCCAAACTTTGCTGCTTCAATTAATGGTAATCCGAAAGTTTCAATATAACTTGGAAATAAAACACAATTGCAACTTTTATAATACTGCAATACTTTATCATAAGTTAACGTAGATTTAAATTCTACTATATCTAAAAGACCATGTTCTTTACAGTAACTGTAGGAATCTGACTTTTCATCTAATGTAAATATTACTTTTATATTCTTAATTTTATCCTTATAATTTTCTTTAATGTGATTTAAAGCTTCTAATATTACCTTATGGTTTTTATACTTATATTCATCTGCTGGGTAAAAATAAATATATTTATTATTATCTAAATGTAACTTTTCTATGTCATTTACATCAAATTCTTTTAGCTTTGGTTTAGATATTATAATTTTATCTTTACTTATTCCTTTTTCAATTAAAGAATCCTTCATCCATTTTGTTTGAACTGAAACATACATATCTTTCTTAATTGAATTATGAATTAAATGTTTATAAATATTAGTATAAAACCATAATTTTCTCTCATCCCTCTTAAGTATATTCCATTTAGAATATTCTGAGTATGGTAATGATTGATGTAAATATATTATTTGTGGAACACCATTAAAACTTATAGCTGTATTTTGCAATGATATTACCAAATCTGGTTTTATATTATGTTCCTTTGCCCAAGCTTTCATTCCAAATTTATCCCACTTCATTCTATCAATCATTTGACGACCTTTTATATCATCAATAATTTTTATATATTCACATTCGTATTTTTTCAAATCTGCACTAACAAAAAAATAATAAAATTTACTTTTATCTTTTCTTAACTTAATTTCTTCTAGAAACTGAGTTAATACTGTTAAAGCTCCGCCATTAATAGCAGCTGGATTATTAACAAAGATTACTTTTTTCATATTATTTTCTCCAAATAAATCTATTGATTACATCAGTATATCCTTGAACTATATTAACAACTTTAGTTGAAACATTTATATCTGTATAATCATGAACTTTTACAGTATCCTCTCCTAAAGCCTTTTGCTTTGTTATTACTTCAATTGCTTGAGTAATTGAATCAAATGTAATTCCGCCTAATATTACAGATCCTTTATCAATTGCTTCTGGTCTTTCTGTACTAGTTCTAATAGATACAGCGGCAAACCCCATTATATTTGATTCTTCTGCTAAAGATCCACTATCTGAAAGAACACAGAATGACTCCTTTTGAAGTTTATTATAATCATAGAATCCAAAAGGCTTTAATTGTCTAATATTCTCATGAAATTTTATATTCATATTTTCAATTCGCTTCCAGCTTCTTGGATGAGTTGAATAAATAACTGGCATATCATACTTTTCAGCTATTGCATTTAAAGCATCCGTTAAACTTTTAAAGTTAACATCATTATCAATATTCTCTTCTCTATGAGCACTTACTAATATAAATTTACCCTTTTCAAGATTTAACTCTTCTAATACCTTACTTTCATCAATTTTATTCATATACTTATAGAATACCTCTGGTAATGGTGATCCAGTTACAAAAGTATATTCTTTTCTCATACCTTCAGATAATAAATATCTTCTTGCATGCTCCGTATAAGCTAAATTAACATCTGAAGTAACATCAACTATTCTTCTATTAATTTCTTCAGGAACATTTTGATCAAAACATCTATTTCCTGCTTCCATATGAAACACTGGAATTTTTAATCTCTTAGCTGCAATAGCACTTAAACAAGAATTTGTATCACCTAATATTATTAAAGCATCAGGTTTTTCTTGCACTAATATCTTATAACTTTCTGCTATTATATTTCCCATTGTTTCTCCAAGATCATTTCCCACAACTCCTAAGAAATGATTTGGTTGTCTTAACTCTAATTCTTTAAAAAATACATCATTTAATGTATAATCCCAATTTTGTCCTGTATGAACTAATATATGATTAAAGTATTCATCACATTTTTTTATAACTTCTGCTAACCTTATTATTTCTGGCCTAGTGCCAACAATGGTCATTACCTTTAGTTTCTTCATTTTCTATACCTCCAAAAAGTAAGTGTCTGGTTTATTCGGATTGAAAACTTCATTTACCCACATTACTGTCACTAAATCTTTATCTCCTGTATTAACTATACTGTGTGTATATCCAACTGGTATATCTACTACTTCTAACTTTTCTCCACTTACCTTATATTCAATTATATTATCTTCATTAGGTTTTCTAAATCTAATTACTCCTTCTCCACTAACTACAAGGAATTTTTCATTTTTAGTATTATGCCAATGATTTCCTTTTGTAATTCCTGGCTTTGAAACATTAATTGATACTTGCCCGCTATTAGGAGTTTTTATAAACTCCGTAAATGATCCTCTATTATCAATATTCATCTTTAATGGATAACTAAAACTCTCTTCTGGTAAATAACTTAAATAAGTACTATATAATTTTTTAACTAATGGATCTGACATATTAGGAATCATTAAACTATTTCTGCTTTCAACGAAAGATTTTATCAAATCTACTATTTCACCTAATGTAGCATTATGTTCAATATCTACCTTAACATATCCATCTTCTTTATTATCAGTATTTATCATAGTATTAACTAAGGAATTTACAACATCATCTATATATACTAAAGTCATTTCTCTGGCTGGATCTGATATCCAAACCTCTTCCCCTCTAGCTATATTGTGACAAAAGGTTGCTATAGCAGAATTATAATTAGGTCTACACCACTTTCCAAATACATTTGGTAATCTAAAAATAAAAACTTTAGCTTTAGCTTCATTCTTATAATTTAATAATGCTTCTTCTGAAAGTTTTTTACTTTTACCATAAGCATTATCTAAGTCAGCTTGTATTGATGATGTTATTACTATAGGAGTATTTTTATTATTAGACTTTAAAAAATCCACAATTTTTCCTGTTAATCCTGAATTCCCTTCAAAGAACTCTTCTTCATTTTTAGGTCTATTAATTCCTGCTAGATGAAAAATAAAATCTGATTTTAATAATCCTTCTTCTAACTCTTCTTTTGAATTATTCCTATCTATTGATATAACTTCGTAGTTCTCTAATCTCTTTAATGCACCTACTAGGTTTCTACCTATAAACCCATTAGCACCTGTAACTAATATATTCATACATTACTCCCTATTACATATGCTCTGATAACTTATCACATTCTGTTTTTTCTTCTACTTTGAAAGTCTTTAACTCTTTTTGAATGTATGGAAGCTTTAATAGCATTTCCTTAACTTGTTCAATGTTAATTCTATTAGTATTATCAGAATTGTATTCTTCTTGATTTCTTCTTGATCCTTCACCTTCTGTAAAGTATTTAGCGTAATTTAAATCTCTATTATCTGATGGTATTCTAAAGTAATTTCCACAATCATCAACTTTAACAAATTCTTCTTTAGTTAATAAAGTTTCATATGCCTTTTCTCCATGTCTAGCACCAATTATCTTAATTCCTACATTTGAATCAAATACTTCTTTTAATGCAGTTGCTAACTCTAAAACTGTGCAAGCTGGAGCCTTTTGAACAAATATATCTCCTTGTTCTCCATTTTCAAATGCATATAAAACTAAATCAACAGATTCCTCAAGTGACATCATATATCTTGTCATATTTGGATCTGTAACAGTTAAGTCCTTTCCCTGTCTCATTAAATCAACAAATAATGGAATAACTGATCCTCTTGATGCCATTACATTTCCATATCTAGTTCCACAAAAAACAGTATCCCCTGGCTGAGCAGCTCTAGCTCTAGCAATCATCGCTTTTTCAGCCATAGCTTTTGATATACCCATTGCATTTACAGGATAAACAGCTTTATCTGTACTTAATAATATGCATTTTTTAACATTATTCATTAATGCTGATTTAAATACATTATCAGATCCTTCAACATTAGTTTTTACAGCTTCCATAGGATAGAACTCACATGAAGGTACTTGTTTTAATGCAGCAGCATGGAATACATAATCTACACCTTTCATTGCATAATTAATACTATCTAAGTCTCTTACATCCCCAATATAATATTTTACTTTATCACTTTTAATATATTTTCTCATATCATCTTGCTTCTTTTCATCTCTTGAGAAAACTCTTATTTCCTTTATATCTGTATCCATAAATCTTCTTAAAACTGCATGCCCAAATGATCCTGTACCACCTGTAATTAAAAGAACCTTATCTTTGAATATCATATTTACCTCTCCTTTATTATTTAGTAATTATATTCTTTAAATCTTGTAATAATTTAGTTCTAGTAAACTTGCTATTAAAATACTCTTTTCCAAGTTTCCCTAGATTTCTTCTTTGTTCTATATTCATATTGTATAACTTTATTACATTTTTATACAACCCTTGAAAATCTTCAGCCTCGGCAACTAAACCACATTTGCTTTCTTCAATTACCTTTTTCCCTTCTCCACTTATAGCAGCTAAAATTGGCTTTCCTGCTGCCATATAGGATTGTACCTTCGCTGGTAAAGTAACTCTTAATATTTCTTCATCCCTTAAAGTAACTATTAATCCTTGTGATTCCGAAAAATATTTCGGCATTTCTGAAGATGGCTTTCTTCCTATAAACCTAACGGTATCAGTTAACCCAAATTCATTTGCAATATTTTTAACATTTTCGAATTCACTTCCATCACCAATTATTTGCCATATAATATCTTTATTATCTTTTGCTAAATTAGCAGCCTTTATTATCGTATCTACGCTTTGGGCTTTTCCTATATTCCCTGCAAATGTTACAGTGAACCTATTATCTTTTTTTTCATTCTTAATATCTGAGTTACTATAAAAGTCTTCAGCCCATTGTGGTAAATAATAAAGTTTTTCTCTACTTACTCCTTGAGTAAGTAATATTTCTTCATATCCTCGTGATGCAATTAATAAATTATCAAATGAATCATATATTTTATTACACATTTTTTTTAATACTTTTCTTAATCTTGAATTATTTATATTTATAATAGAATAAAAGGTTTCTGGCCATAAATCTTGAATATAAATATACGATGATACTTTTTTTACTTTCGAGTAAATTATCGCTGGTATAGCAGAAGTTATAGGTGATACTTGAAAAACAAATACTCTATCATATTTCTCAAATAATAATGGAATAACTTTTACAGATGCATTTATCATAAATGATATATAATTTAATGCTAACATTGCTGCATTGTCCTTACCCCTAGGAATCATTGCGCACCTTTTAATTTTAATACCTTCATACTCTTTTTCTCCCCTATTAAAAAATGAATATCCATCATATAATTTTCCAAATGGATAATTAGGTAATCCAGTTAGTACAGTAACCTCATGCCCTTCTTCCTTTAACCCCTTGCAAATATCATTTATTCTAAAATCTTCTGGCCAAAAATATTGTGATACTACTAAAATCTTCATTGTTTATATATCCTTAATTGTATATTTTAAGTTTACTTTTTTATTTATCTTATCTGATGAATAGATATTATCACTTATTAACTTAATTGAATTTTCATGAATAAATTGTTTCTTTAAAGTTAAACTATTTAACTTGTATAAATACGCGAATGCAAATTTAGGTATTGTAACTTTACTTTTCCCATTAAATTTTTCAACTAACTCTTTATAATAATATACTCTTGAATCTCCAATATTATATATTTCACTAATTTCATTTTCGCAGTTATTTATTAAGTAGTTAACAGCTTCATATATATTTCTAATATGGCATAAAGTTAACTTTTGCATTCCATCTCCAACCTTATATGTAATACCTTTTATTAAGGTTCTTCTTTGTATATTTAGTAAAAAATCCTTTGAGTATACTGGGTTTAGTCTTAAAATAGAATACTTACCTTTATATTTGCTAATAATATAATCTTCTGATTTCTTTTTAGCAACAGCATATGGACTTCTCGGATTACAAGAATCATCCTCAAGATAATACTTCTTATCCAAGCTCTCTCCATAAACTGAAATTGTACTTATAAATATAAAATCTTTCAATTTTAAGTACTTATTACTTAAATCAATTAAATCAGCAGTAGCTTCATAATTTACTTTAATAAATCTATCATAAGATAGATCATTCCCTTTATTGTGCGCTAATGCTGCACAATGAATTATAAAATCTAAATCCTTATTTTCTTTAATTATTTTTTCTATTTCATCTTTATTTGTTATGTCACAACTATAATACTTATGACAACCATCATATTGTTCTCTTCTACCAATTCCTATTACTTCGTGTTCATTCATTAAATTGCTAGCTAGAAAACTACCAACTATTCCATATACACCAGTAATTAAAATCTTCATATTAGTTCACCAGCCTCTATTTTATTAAGCCTTTCCTTCTTTAACTCCTTCTCTTTTTAAAACCTTAAATAAAGTTAAGAATATTATTTTTAAGTCTAGAGCAAAGCTCATTTTATCTAAATATTCTTTGTCTAACTTAACTTTTAATTCTAATGGAATTTCATCTCTTCCATTGATTTGAGCCCACCCTGTTAATCCCGGCAATAATTTGTGAATTCCACACTTTGTTCTTTTCTCTTTTAAATCTAATTGGTTATATAAAGCAGGCCTTGGCCCCACTATACTCATTTCTCCCTTTATTATATTAAATAATTGTGGCAATTCATCTAAACTAGTCTTTCTCATAAACTTACCAACTGAAGTAATATATTGTTCTGGATTTTCTAATAAATGAGTAGCAACATTAGGCGTATCAACTCTCATAGTTCTAAATTTATATATATAAAATTCTTTATTATCTTTTCCTATTCTTTTTTGTTTAAATAATATTGGTCCTTTAGACGTTAACTTTACTAATACTACTAATACCAAAATAACTGGTGATAGTAATATAATTCCAAGTAAACTCATTATAAAATCAAAAGCCCTTTTCACTAGATTAATCCTCCTATTACTTAGTTACCGCAGCTTCATCTTCATTTGCTTTATTTGAATGTACTTCAGTTATTGTATAAGTAGGTACTATTTTCTTTATTTCTCTTTTAATCATATTTTTATTACCAGTCTTTACAACCTCTAAAAGATTATTAATCTCTGTTTTTAATTCATCCAAATCAAACTCTGATAATTTCCCCGTAAATATCTTTTCATGAGCTGTATTCTCTAACCCCTCTTCGCTCATCAATAGCTCTTCATACAATTTTTCACCAGGTCTTAATCCCGTTATTTTAATTTCAATATCTTTATTAGGCTCAAAACCAGATAATCTTATCAATTTCTCAGCTAAATCATAAATTTTAACTGGTTTTCCCATATCTAATATGAATATTTCTCCACCTTTTGCATAAGCTCCTGCTTGAAGAACAAGTTGTGCTGCCTCTGGAATAAGCATGAAATACCTTATAATATCTCTATGTGTTAATGTTACAGGTCCACCTTCTGATATTTGCTTCTTAAATAAAGGAATAACTGAACCATTACTTCCTAATACATTTCCAAATCTAACAGCTACAAATTCTGTTTTGCTCTTTTTATTTAACGCCTGTACAATCATTTCACACAAACGTTTAGTAGCTCCCATTACATTAGTTGGGTTTACAGCCTTATCAGTTGATATTAAAACAAATTTTTCTACTTTATATTTGTCTGAACATTCACCTAAATTTAATGTTCCACAAACATTATTTCTTATTGCCTCTTGAGGATTATCCTCCATTAATGGAACATGTTTATGTGCAGCAGCATGAAATACTACTTGTGGTTTATAATGCGCAAAAATACTATCAAGTCTATCTTTCTCTCTTACTGAAGCAATTATTACTTCTTTTTGTAAGTCAGGCTCACTTCTAGTTAGTTCATTTTGTAAATCATAAGCATTATTTTCATAGTTATCTAGTATAAGTAGTTTCTTTGGCTTAAACTTTGCAATTTGTCTACACAGTTCAGAACCTATTGATCCACCACCACCAGTAACTAATACAATCTTTCCACTAAGATACTCATTAATCCCATCTTTGTCTAACTTTATTTCTTCCCTACCCAATAAATCTCTTAAATCAACATCTCTCATTTTATTTAGTGCAACTTTATTATCTATTAACTCATTTATACTTGGAACTAATTTTACTTTGACATTAGCTTCTTCACATATATCTAATATTTTATATTTCTCTTTGGCGCCTATATTAGATATAGCAAACAAAATTAAATCAACATTCTTTTTATCACATATATCCAATATTTCATTTCTATCCCCCAAAACTTTAACTCCATTTAAGTAGCTCCCCTTTTTGGCTGGATTATCATCAATTAATCCAATAGCTTTATACTTAAAGTGTTTATCCTTATGAATTTGATCAATTAATAAATGTGCACAAGTTCCTGCTCCTATTATAAGAACTCTCTCTCTATCATTGCTTACCATTATATTTCCATATACCATTATTCTTCTAATTAATCTAAAAGATAACCTAACCCCTAAAATCATAAGTGTTATAAATACAAATGATAATATAGTAACCATTCTTGGAATTCTTACTGGAACTATTTCCATAAATATAAAGTTTAATATTGCTGCAATACTACAAGCAGTTGCCCCATAAATAACTTCATCTATTCCTGCTATTCTCCATGTACTTCTATACATTTTAAAAATTAAAAGCATGGAAATATATATTAAGATAATTATAGTTATATACTTCCAAAATACATCTAGATATATTTGATCAAAATTCCATCCTAACCTTATATAAATACTTACCATATAAGATAACATTATTATAATAATATCAATTAGCACAAGTAAAAATGTTTTTAAACCTTTTATGCTTTCCATATTTTTTGCTCCTTCTATAGTAAAAGCAGTAAATTATAATATTTATGCTTCTATATTATTTAGCACTATTCCAATTATATTACTATTATACGCCTTTAACTCATTTATCGATCTTAAAACAACTTTTCTCTTATTTTTATATCCTTTTACAATATAAATTGTCCCATCAACTTCTTTTGCAAAACATTGAGATAACACCCCATTATTTATCGGCGTTCCATTTATTAAAATATACTGATACTTCCCGTCTAAACTTATAAATAACTTCTTTATATTGTCTTCTGATAAGCTATCATTATTAATAGATAATAGATCATATTCCTTTTTAATTATTAATTTATTAACATCCTCAACCTCCATTATTTTTTTAATTTCATTGTTCTCACTTAAACCCCTATCTACATCAATAACCAATATATTGTTTCCCTTTTCAGCAATAGCTCTTGCAACCTCTTCTACGAATTCATCTTTCCCTTCATTATTAGTTGTAGCTGATATTAATATATTGTTCATATCTTTATGATTATATAAAATATTTGTAACTATTTTATTATAAATAATTTTATTATTTTTATTTTTTTTCGAAAATATTGCTAAAACAGGCTCCTTTAATGTTTTTTCAATTTGATCTTCATGTTTAAATGAGTCATCTAAATACTCAAGAGTAACAGCTAGTAATAATGCTATAAATGTCATTGCTCCAAATATCAATATTAATTTCTTAACATTATCTCCACTATTTATTGAAGATACCTCTGAAGCTGTAATTGTATCTATAGCACTCATTTCAGAGTTTGGTATGTAATTTGTCACTGTCTTTTCAGCAATTTTAACTATCTCATCTAAAATTCTTATTATTTCTCTTTCATCTGTACCACTTAGGGATAAATCCACTACATTACTATCTTGAAAAATCCCTGCATATATTTTTGAGGAAACTTCCTCAATAGTTAAAGTTGAATTAGCATTTTCTAAAGCCTCTTCAATAGTTTTATTAGTCTTTAAACTTTCTACAAAACTATTTAACAAATTGTATTCTATACTTCCTTTTGGACTATCTGCAATAGTCTCTAAATCTGTTCTAATAACATATAATTTTGTGCTTGCCTCATATTCTTGAATAATAATGCCTTTAGGCTTAAATAGTACAATTAAAATTGGAACTAATATTAATACTAGTATCATTATCCATCTTTTCTTTACCGCAATATAAAAATCTTCTAATATCATTCCTTGCTCTTCCACAGCTATTCCCTCACTTTTGTTCATATTTACATAATTATAGCACTTATTTGTATTAATTTATATTAATATTGTATGAAATTATTTATTATTATTTCTAACAATAATCATAAGTATTATATCATATTAGCAGAAAAAATCAAAAAAGCCTCAAATTTATTGAGGCTCCTTAATCTTTTAAATTAGGTTATTTAAACTTTTTCATTATACTTATAGCTTTTCCTTTTGCAATAGCTACAATTCTAAAGCAAATTTTCCCATATTAAAACACCCTAATTTGATAAAAAATACTTTAAAATCAAACTTATTCTCCTAATATAACTCAATATATTCCTTATACTTCATATTAAGTTATCTTTCTTTTATCTAACACCTCTACTCCTATAAAATGTTCAGGCACCCTTTCTTCCTCTTTTGGTAATTGCATGTAATTTTCACCATACTCAGATACTAAAATATTATGTACATTATTAGGGGCTTTTACCTTCATAGTATCGAACTCTATTTCTCTAATTGGATAAATATCCGTGATTTTAAAGGTAGTTTTCCAAATAGTATCTAAACCATATGACATTAACTCTTTATCTTTTCCTGTAAGCTTTCTTAATATAGATATTAATTTTCTTCTATTTTTAAAACTTACCTTTTTACTAAAAAGCCAAAGTATAGGATATAAAACCTTATTTTTAAAACTTATATTTTTAAAATCTGCATTAACAGCTGCGTCAGCACCTGCTACTACTAAAGCCAGATTTCTTTGCAATACTCTAATTAACTTATTATTAGGTACATAATCCATTGCAAAAACATCTACAAATACGCCTTGATGATAATTATGTTCCTTTCCATCATTTACCCTTGAATTATTATATCTAACCTTTAACTCTACATGAAAAATATCATAGCCTGGATCTGTTTCAGTAGTTTGAACAAAAAACTCATCTCCTAGTTCTTCCTGAGCAATATTTAAGAACTTATTGTAATTTTCTCTTGTCATCGCAATATCTATATCATCATCCCAGGGGATAAATCCTCCATGTCTATAAGCTCCAAGCAATGTTCCAGCACAAATAAAATACTCAATATTATTTTTTCTACATACCCTATCTATATTTTTCAGAGTATAACAAGCTATATTTTGAGCAAGTTTCAAATTATCCATTGAAAGCCTCCTACAATCATTTATTTTATTTATTTTTTATTATAACATACGTTTTTAAATTAATACATAAATAAAAAAGACTGTAACATTAGCATAAAAAAATCTACTAGAGATAACCCTACTTCCTATTCATAGAAAAAATTAGTAAGCTTAGCTAATATTTTTTTGACATTAAGATATTTTATCATAAATCCTAGATTTATAAAATTTTAGGTTTAATTTTTAGTAAAAAGAGGCTGTCGCACTAAATAATTAGTGCACAGCCCCTTTTTATTTACCTTGTTGCAGCTCCATCACTACCTAAATATATTCCATTAATTGTAGTATTAACTGCCATAGATCCATCTGAGTATAGATAATACTTTTTGCCATCAACCTTAATCCAGCCTGTTTGCATCTTGCAATCTGAATTAAAATAATACCATTTCCCATTTTCATTTAGCCAACCTGTTTTTGCTTCACCACTAGAAAGGAAATAATACCATGTTCCTGCTATCCCTTGCCAACCTATTTGCATCTTACAATCTGAGTTAAAATAATACCATTTTCCATTTTCATTTAGCCAACCTGTTTTTGCTTCACCACTAGAAAGAAAATAATACCATGTCCCTTCTATCCCTTGCCAGCCTGTTTGCATCTTTCCATCTTGATTTAAATAATACCATTGTCCATTATATGATAACCAGCCCCTTTTCATAGCTGCAGTATTTGTATCAAAATAATACCAGTAACCTTCTATAAGCTTCCAACCTCTTGTAAGAACTCCATTTTTATCATAATAATACTTATTGCCATTATACTCTTTCCATGAGTTCGCACTACTTGGATCTATAGGTAAAATATCTGTTTTGCTAGCATTTATAAATACAATATTTTTATTTTCTACATACGCCTTATCATTAAAGCTATATTCACCTTGGAACTTATTAGCAGATCCTCCATTCCCAATATAACTAGTTCTATCAGGATAAATTTCTAAATAATACTTACCATCAATAAGTTTAACATTCTTATCAGTTACAACAGATACAGAGTTTATACAAGCAGTAGCACTATTTATACTAGTAGATATATTGTAAAGTAATTTTTTATTTTTATCTATTACAGAGTTTTCACCTATATATTTAATAACTGTTAATGCATCATAATCATTTAAATTAGTAACATTATTATTAGATAAATATAAATCAGCTGTAAAGGCATGAGCAGAGGCCTTTTCTCCCCAGAATGGATCTGATGCATATTTTACATTTGCTCCATTTATCTTATTTCCTAAAAATCCACCATAATATCTCCAGTCAGCAGGATCTGCATATCCCCTTGATATATAATATTTTGCAAATTCATTTATACAAAGTTCAACACTCTTATAATAATTAGCAGATTCACCTGGGCTTGAGTCGACCGCATTCATTCCAAAAAGATTATTTTTAGTTTGTGCTATAGTTGATTTACCCCATCCTGATTCATTTATTGCTATCCCTAATGCTAAAAGTGCATTAACTCCATATTTTTCTTGAGCATTAATAAAATACTGTCCAGTATTTATTAATTTACTACTAGAATCTGTATTTGCCGATATAAATTTATTTAAATCTTCAGCCGTATATGTAGTTGTACTTCTAAAAGGTAAATAGTTAAAATAAGTATGATAAGGTTCATTTTTATTTATAGAATTATTTTTAACATTATTTCTTAAATCAGATATCAAATTAGTCAACCCTAACGAAATATCAGATCCATCATAGAAATAATTTCCATCATAACTTAAATACTTAACTCCCTCTTTTAAATAACTTGGAGCCACTCCTAACTTTATTAAATACCCTTTTTGTGAACTATTAGTTAAATCACTAGATATAAAATGATATAAAACTCCGTCTTTATTAATATAATAACTTGGATTAGAAACCTGATTTATAGGAACTATAAGCAAATCATACTCTGAAGAACTTACATCTTTCTTAACCCATCCAGTATATCCTGAAATTTGTACTTTTGCCGCAGAACCAATATCCTCTATTACTGGAACATCATCAACATATCCATGATTAACATAAGTATATTCACTTCCTAATGATGAACTAGTGTATACATAAGTATTATTACTAAAAGTAGGATCTGGCGCACCATTAATATGCTTTAATATTCTTCCCATTGCAAAAGTTGCATATACAACTTGTCCATTGTTATTTAAAATAACAGGTATTGTATCTCCATTAATTCTTTTCTTTTCTTCTTCAAGTGCTTTTTCCTTTGCTTCCTCTATACTATTAGCTGAATCAATAAAACTATAACTTCCATCGCTGTATGCTAAAGCTACTTCATAATTATCTTCTGTCTTATTTAATAATCTTGTTTCATTATAAATATTTTCATATTTTAATTGTAATTCTTCTCTTTCAAATTTAGAATCACCATAACTATACGGAACAGCATAATCTACTTTTTCATATAACTCTCCTACATTACCTTTACCATCACTTATTTTACCATCTACAGTAATTTCACTATTTGTCATAGTCTCTTCATCAACTATAACACCTTCATTTTGAAATATTTCTTCAGAAACATTATCGTTTATCTCCTGATTTTTTAAGTGATCAACTTCATCTTGAATGCTCTTACTAAATTCCTCCTTACTATCAGTGGCATATACCCTAACTGATGGCAATAATAATAATATACTTAAAATCAATGACATTATTGATTTTAATCTTTTATTTCTTTTCATCCTTTATCCCCCTAAATTTATTTGTTAAACATCCTATTTACTTGTTCCATAATGATTACAGATAATTTATTTTGATTAGCTTCATCAGCTGCTTTTTTAGCTTCACTATAATTACTAATAAATCCACACTCTAATAATATAGAAGGCATTGTAGTATTTTTTATTACATAAAAATTATTATCCTTAGCTCCTCTATTTCTATATCCTAATTCAGCACTAACATTATTTACTATATTAGTCGCTATTTCTTTTGATTTATTAGTTACTTTAGAATCTTTTCCTGTTGAATTTCCCTTTATCGAACTATAAAATGCTGTAAATCCACTAGCACTTGATGAAGTACTAGAATCATGATGTATACTTATAAATAAATCTGTATCATTTGAGTTTGCATAATCTACTCTCTTTTTTAAGCTTTCTTTTGTTGTTTCATAAGTTTTATCCTCAGGATTTCTAGTTAAGATAACATTATAACCTTCCGCTTCTAATTGTCCCCTTAATTTAAGAGCTACTTGCATATTTAAGTCTCTCTCTATATATTGAATTCCATTATGTTGTGAGTACGCCCCATCATCCCCCCCATAATTATGTCCTGGATCTAATACTATAGTCAGTTTTTCTCCATTTGCAATATCTTTAAATATACCATCTTTTCCATAGTACCTGTCTACTATAAATTCAAATCTAGCCATTGCTCCATCACTATGAAAATAATATTCTTTATTATTTATTGTTTGGTTTCCTGTAACCATATTATTGTCATCATTAAAATAGTAAGTATTAACTCCTAATGTAATAAATCCTTTAACAAGTTGACCATTACTATCACCATAGTACCAAGTAACATTGTCACTAATCCATCCAGTAATCATTTCACCATTACCATTTAAGTAATATCTTTTCTCTTTATCCTCAATAATACCAGTAGCCATTTCTCCACCTTCATATAGATAGTACCATTTACCATTGTCTTTTAACCATCCGCTTTTCATGGAAGTTGTAGTTTCTGCATAATACCACTTATTCTCAAATTTTATCCATCCAATTAAAGTTAAGCCATTATCATTTAGATAATAAATATTCTTATTATTCTCTACTTTACCTGTTGACATTTCTCCATTTTTATATAAGTAATACCATTTACCTTTATAATTTAACCATCCATTTTTCATTACCCCTGATTCTTTTGCATAGTACCACTTACCGTTGTCATATATCCATCCAGTGGCCATTTCACCATTTTCTCTCATGTAATATCTTTCACTATTTATATCAATGAAACCAATAGCCATTTCTCCATTATCTTTAAGAAAATACCATTTACTATTATCATTCAACCAACCAACTCTCATTTCTCCTGATTGTTCTAAATAATACCACTTACCTTCATTGTGCAACCATCCCGTACCCATCGCACCGCTATTATTTAAGAAATACCATTTATTATCTACTTTTACCCATCCTATTTTCATAGCTCCAGATGCTTCTAAGTAATACCACTTACCTAAATCCCTAATCCATCCTGTTGCCATTTCTCCATCATCATTTAAGTAATACCATTTACCATTCTCATTTAGCCAACCTTTTTTTAAAGTTCCATCTTCAGCAAAATAATACCACTTATTATTTTGCTGTACCCATCCATTCTTTTGAATATTATTATCTTCTGTATTTGAATTAATGTCATCAATTCTACTAGTAATTCCACTATTTTTTTCTTCAACTGTATCATCAGCAATAACAACTTGTCCATTTCCAACCATTATTAGAATAAAGATAATAACTATAATTGATTTATTCAATATTTTTTTCACCACTAATCCTCCTATTACATAAAATAACAACTTTAATTATATATCTAATTAGGGTTGATTTCTATAATAAACACTAAATTTTACACTATACTACCAAATATTGCTTTTATTTTTACTTCTAATTTCATTCTCATATCTCTTAAATAAAAAAGTTAATATAAATTTTTTACACTAATTTTTTAATATTTATATATGAAACCTTTGCTAGTTTTTTTCATAATAAATTACAACACTAATTAATTGTAAAAATAACTTATGCTAGCACGTTTATGTTAATAAAATTATTATTCAAAATTAGCTATAGTTTACTTTTTATAAAAAACTTTGCATGATCTTAATGTTTTAGTTGGTAAATCTAAAATATTTTTCTAAAAAGAATCTTTTTTCTATAACTACTCTGAACCACAAGGCAAACCTATATTATTCTAAATAAAAAAGTAACCTTCAATCTGAAATTTAAGGTTACTTTAAAATTCTATTTTTTTATCTTATTTAAAATTTTGTTTTTAACTTCTATTATATTTTCATCCTTTATTATAAATAGAATTAATAAATATATTAATCCATTAATAGTTATAGTAATTATTGAAACAACTATAGCATTTAGTTCTTGTGATTCAAACAAGTTTCCTGTAAATTGCCTTATTATGATTGTGAATGGGATGAATATTAAAGAAATAAACATATATTTCAGTTTGTCTATTGAAAATATATTAAAATTAACTTTAAGTACTTTTTTAACATAAATATTCTCCATTATTATTACACATATATTGGCAAATAATGTAGTTGCTACCGCTGTTGTTCCATTAAATTTTCCAAGTGCTAACAATATGATATTTAATAATAAATTAATTAATCCACCTATAAATATTATTTGAACTTGTTGTTTTTCTTTCCTTCTTGTGTACATAACTTGATTACTTAATATAGTGTCATATCCTAATGATATAATATAAAGAGAAAACACCATCATTATTGGAGTAGAAGCAACATACTCAACCCCACCATATAACAATATTATTTCTTTTGATAATAAAAACATACCTATTGATGCTGGAAATAAAAACATAAAATACAGCTTACTTATCTTATCTAATAGAATCAAATATTCTTTATCACTATCATTAGCTATATAATTAGATAATCTTGGTATTGTTACTGTTATTACAGTTAACAATAATGTATTAATCATAGTACCTATATTTTGTGCTGTAGCATAATATCCAACTGATACTGTAGATATAAATTCACCTAACATTAACCTATCTAATTGAGTATATAATACATTAGCATTTGATAAAATAACTACTAAAAACATAGGCTTTATATGTTTTCTTAAATTAATATTAGAAAAATTAAATTTTATTCTTCTCTTTATATATATGAAACTTAATATATTATTTAATAATGTATATATTACTAAAACAATCATGTACTCTTTTAAATCATTGCTTGAGTTAACTGTTTTTATTAATAATATTACATATATTATTCTTACAACTATAGTTTTAGTTGTTATAAATCCAAAATTCTCCAATGCCTCATTTAGCCATTCAATATAAAATACATTAGCCACTAAATTAAATGTCATTATAATACATGCAACATATGTTTGAGAACCATAATAACTATTACGTATAAATAAAATATATATAACTATAGTTATAATATTAGTTATTAATGTGAATATAAATAAGTTAGTAAATACACTTGATAATTTTTCTTTATTATCTCTTACTCTACTTATCTCTCTTAATCCATACTGATAAACACCAAAACCTGCAAATATATAAAAATATCCATATATAGTTTGAGAAAAATTAATAACTCCCATATTATCAGGTCCTAAAACCCTTAATGCATAAGGCCCTATCAATATTGGTATTATTAAATTGAAAACATTTAATAATAATTTGAAAAATATGTTTTTTGAAATAGATTTATTCATAATGCACCTTTATATAATTATATTTTCAATCTATATTTATTATATATATTAATGATGATACTAAAATTCATTTAAATATATCAATAATATTATAAACAAAGATAATTGTATCATAATTTATACATAAATCAATTTTAGTTCTTTTATTGATTTTATCATATATTTCTCTTATTTATCACAAAATTTTAGATTACATAATCTCTATTAATTTCTTTTTCATTGAAAATTAATAAATTCTATATTATTAACTTCATAATTTAATATTTAATTGCTATTTACGCTTAATTTAAATATGGATTTTATATCTCCTGATGCCATAATTGATCCTACCATTATAAATAAACAGCAAATTATAGATTTTAAATCTATAGAATTCCCTAATAAAATAACTCCAAAAACTATTGCCCATGCTGAGTAAGTTATATTTAAAGACATAGCTTTTGTAGCACCTATTTTATGTATTCCCTTATAATAGCATACATAAGAAGCAGTTCCTGCAAATGCGGTTAACAATATAATCATAGTTGTAGTATTAGGTACTACTTGTGTTGTAAATCTGATTCCCTTTACTATTGGAATAATTAAAAATCCATATATTACTGCTGATGTTAATTGTCTAACTTGTAATGATTGCTCTGGTGTTATTTCTTCTTCTTTCATTCCATAAGCACATATTACAGCCTCTGATGCCCATCCTATAACACACATTAATGCAAATATAAAACCAATAGCTAAATTATTTACCTCTCCACTTGGAACATAACCTAAAGCTATTATTCCTGCAATACTTAAAAGTAACCCTATTATTGATGATGGCTTCATCTTTTCCTTTAAAAATATAAATGAAAAAAATGCTCCAACTGCCGGATATAATGAAGAAATAATTGCGGTATACGCTGGCCCAATGTATTTTATAGCAAGTAAATAACCAGTCATTCCTACTGGCCCACCTAATATTGCACCTAACATTATGAATCTACCACTTCTAGTTTTAGCTGCCTTTATAGTTTTACCTATTTGCTTTTTAAACATCATATATATAGCCATCCATATTGATGAAAATAAATCATGTAAAAAAGTACTAACAAATGGTGCTAAGAATATTGCTTGCTCAGTTTCAATAAAAGGTGTCATTGCAATTGCAATACCAAGTAATACAGTATCTAATCCCCATAATATTCCTGACATTAATCCATAAAACATAAATTACAGTCCTTCTTTCAATATAATTTCTAAGTTCTTCTTTGCTCTAGTATATCTATCTATACCATAAGATCCAAAGTCATCGCCTTTTGCCTCTTTAATAATTGTCCAAGTGCTCCATAAGAAGTCTTGATAAATCTTATTTATTAAAATTCTCTTCTTGTACTTTTCCTCTACTTTTCCATTAAAATATATATTTAATAATAACTCTTCTTCATCTTCAGAGAATTTATTTTCTAAAGAATGCGCTGCTAAATCCCACATTGGATCATTCATTCCTGCATATTCCCAATCAATTAAATACATCTTATCTTCTCCACTTTTTATGAAATTTTCAGCAATGGTATCATTATGGCATGGAGCTAACTTAACATCCAGTTCAGCTATAATATTTTTTAGAAGCAATACCTTATCCTTAACCTCATAATAATCATCAAAGAATATAGCATTAACTTCATTAGCAAGATTTTCATATTGTTCTATTTTCCCATATATATCAAAGTTATTAGCCATTTTCCTATTATAATTATGAAGCTTTCTTAATATATCACATACCATAATCATATTATTTTGCTTTTTAGTTGCTTCTGGACTTAAAGTTTCAGCATTTTCTATGAATCTTGAAATTTTTATTCCACTTTTTTCATTAAAATATAATAATTCCGAATCCACGCCTACTTCGTTAGCATATACAGCATTCCTTATTTCATCCTCTCTACTTATCATATCTCCCGTACCATTACCTGGTACCCTTAATACATAACATTCATTATCTATTTCTATTTTATAATTCTTATTAGTCATACCTCCAATAGGCGAAATATTATTAATTCTTTCTGGAGAAACCTTCATTGAATCATAAATTATACCTTTTAGATTTTCTAAATAAATAGATTTTTCCTTCTTATCTATTTTTTTTAATAATATATTATTTACATAGTAGTAATGTTCATTATTATCAATTTCATGCCATAATAAATTATCAATCTTAATATATCCTAATGAGTAAGTTCTTGAAATATCAAGCATCATATATTCATAATTCATATAAGGATTTTTATTAAATTTATATTCTTGCATCATTTTTTCAAAAAACTCTAAAGATATTTTGCTTACACCTATCATTTCACCATCAATTTTATTTAATTGTGCAATATCTTTTGATATTTTATATATTTTGTTATCTTTTATTTCAACAAAAGCTTCATCTCCTGAACCACTTTCAGTTGTTATTAATACACAATCTCTACAAGGATAATTAATTATTCCTCTAATTCCACTTTCTTCAATCACTATGTCGCTTTCCAGCAAAATAAAGTCTTCATCTATATTATTTTCTACAGTTACTAATGATGACATGGTACCCGTCCACTTAAAATTACTATTTTCAACAAAAATAATATTATTATCATTTAATTTATTCTTTATCTCTTCACCTTTATAACCAATAACAATTATTATCTTTTCTATACCATTGTATCTAAGAATGTGTATGTTTCGTTCAAGTAATGTTAAATTATTTATCTCTAGGTTTCCAACTGGCTTATCAAAATTTTTATTTCTTCCTGCTGCAAGTATTACTGCTGTTTTTATAGGTACAATCTTTTCAGAATGTAATTCTAACTGTACTTCTTTGTTATCTTTAATCTCATTTTCCAATATTATTAACCCTTTTTTAGTAATACTATATTTATATTGTCTACCTTTAATTTCTTTTACTATAAGTTTATCCATCTCCAAAGAATCTACTATTGTATTTACTTTTCCTAATGATATTTTACACTCACTACTTAATGCTCTTTGATTAATTCCTGGATTTTTATTTATTTCTCTTAAAATTCTAATTTTACCTTTCATAACTCCTCCTGTTGTTCATTTTTTGAACATAGATTTATTATAATACATTTTTTTACTTCAATCAATATAAATTTAAATTACATGAAGAATAAAGTGGTCATCACCACGTCCACTTCGTGGTATCAAATTTATAGTTTTAAGTCCTGAAGTCTGTTAATATAACTAGCCTTGCGTCTTTTAAAAATTTTATACTTGTAGAGTAAAGCGGAGGATTTGATTTCATATTCTCCTCTGCCTTCTCATCAAACCGTACGTGAAGTTCTCCTTCATACGGCTTTCCTGTATTTTTCATCTAAAGACATTACGTCTAGTAACATAGATATTTTAATCCCATATTCCTTATTAATTTGACAGTATTTATATAATCTTCTCTTTTTCTTCGCTTTCGCTTTACGTTATACCAAATTACGAATCTAAATACTATGTACTTATCAATTTGGACTAATTTATGATATGGAGTTTTATTATAATAATTTTTCCAACCAGTTATTTTAAGATTTAATTCTTTAATCTTATCTTTAATATTCTGATTCATGGTATTTCTAGCTAAACAAGCTTTTACTCTCTTCTTTATTCTGCACTTTGCCTTATTAGTTAGGTATTGTGTTAATGCATAATACTCTCTACCATCTATGGTTTTAGATTTTACTTTTCGATTTGTATATCCTAGGAAATCAAAACTCTCTTTGCCTTTCCACAATGATATTACTTTTGTTTTATCTTTGCTTAATGTTAGTTCAAGCTTTGCCATTATATACAGTATTCCTTTATAAGCTATCTTTACATTTTCGTATTTCTTACATATTATTACGAAGTCATCTGCATATCGTATTAGTTTACCATATTTGCTAAAGTTTCTCTTTCATATATAATCCATATAGTTTAGATATATATTTGCCAATAAAGGAGATATCACTCCACCCTGAGGACTACCAACCTCCGTAAGCGATAGCTTCCCATCCTTCATAACTCCGGCTTTTAACCATTTTCTTATTAACTTTATAACTCTTTTATCACTTATTCTTAATTCAATTAATTTAATTAATTTATCATGATTTATGTTATCAAAGTATCCTTTTATATCGGCATCTATTACCCAATTTCCTTTGTTATTACAGGTTTTTCTAATTGACTCTAGCGCTTGATGTGCATTTCTCTTTGGTCTGAATCCGTAGGATTCGTCGTAAAAATCAGCTTCAAATATTGGCTCTATTACGATTTTAGTAGCAGCTTGAATAACCCTATCCTTTACTATTGGAATGCCTAAAGGCCTAATCTTTCCATTCTCTTTAGCTATTTCTACTCTTCTAACTGGCGTTGGATTATATGTTCCTTTTAATAAATCCTCTCTTATTTCTTCTAAGAATTTATATACTCCATATTTTTCTATTTCTTCTATAGATACTTTATCCACCCCTGCACTTCCACCATTCGTTTTTACTTGTTTCCATGCTCTTTGTAGTATATCTTCTCTATACACTTTGTCATATAAGATATGAAATCTTCTATTATTACTTTTCTTGGCCGATAGATATAGTTTTCTTTGAAGTTCTTGAACTTTATCTATTGTGTAGTTAGTCTTTTGGACATTCACTCGCTCTTACCTCCTCTGATAACTCTATATTACAGTAGGGACCCTTCTCTAATGTAGGTTATGTTGTCCTACATATCATCGATACTATGCTCCCCTCCGACTCCCTTCCGATAGTCCACAATTTCACCTTTTGGCTTATATGTTTTCTCTTTACCTTTCGGTATCGGTTAGGGTCTCCCCAGTTCCATAATTTACTTTCGATACATACCGCTCTCCATATACCGAGGGATTCATCGGTGTTGCTATCCAAGTTCTTCACACCTTCCATGGACTTCATCATACAGAAAGTGACTCGTCTTCCCTTTTCTCCAATCTCTTGGTTTTCTGACAGTACTGCAAGATTCACTTTATGTTACGGTCTGCATCTTTGCTAGCACCACTTGGGCACATTTTCGGGACGCTTTATGTAAAACATCTCTATTTTACATAGTCCTATAGCTAAAAAGCTTCTTGGCAATTACTTTTACTGAACTTTCATCAGTTAGCAAATTATAGCTTTTCTGGGCACGCTCCTGTAAATCAAAAAAAGAACCTATGTAAATAGGTTCTCTTTCATAAAATCATATATATTCTATCTATAAAATAATATCAATTAAAATTAAATTTAATTATATCCCCCAAAAAATAATATTATGTTATATTTACATTAATTTCACATTCGTTTTTTTGTAATTTTTTGACGATTTTCTTCGTGTAATATTAATGTAAAAAAAAAGAAGGTTCAACTCTAAATTGAACCTCCCTTTAAAACCTTCCCCTTAGATTTAAGGTTTGCTTTTAACTTTAATAATTAATAGCTATTAATTTTTTTATTCATTATAATTCATATATTTTAACTCTTAATTTTAATCATAACTTCTGTAACATAATTATTCGAATCCTTACTTGTCCAATAATCTACTACATATCTTTCATAGCAACTATCTTCAGCTTCATAGCCATGTCTTTCTATCCAATCTAATATTTTATTATAAGTATCTAAAATATTATCGTGAGATCCTATATGATAGCAAGATGCCACAAATATATCTCCAAACTCTATAGTCCTTGCTTCATCAGTTTTTAAAAGACCTTTTTGAATTATTCTCATGCTTTTACAACTTCCCTTCATCTTACACTTATATGATGGAAATTGAATAATAACAGGTCCTGTTATGGCATTTCCTATACTCTCAATATAATTAGTAAATTCAATATTTATTATTGAATCCATATAATCATATTTAAAGTCTTGATCTAAGAAAATCATTTCTTTCTTTTCTATATATTTCACTCCAACTTGACAAGCATTACATTCCATTATCCCCTCAGCCTCTAGAATAAGCTTGTACCAATCATTTACTGATCTTAACTTTAATTCAAGTTCACTTTGTAATGATATTAATTCATCTATCTTTTTCAATTTTAAAGTAAGATGCCCCTCCAAGATATTCCCTCATCTCATCAAGTTTAAAACCACTTTGTTTATAATATTTTATTAAAGGCACCAACAAGAGATTTCTTTTACTATAGTATCTATATCCACTATCATCTGATATCTTATCTGGTGATAAAATCCCTATTTTATCATAATATCGCAAAGCTTTTTTCGTAATCTTACACATTTCTTCAACTTTACCT
>OLPD01000562.1_pt1 | contig 26644 bp, 24 predicted proteins | sample 1672111 | NCBI WGS metagenome assembly OLPD01 (sample SAMEA3136646, study PRJEB25190) | human gut metagenome
GACGCTGCGCACAATGCGCAGCGTCCCTTTTATCGTGCGGAATTATCCTTTGCACCCCTGCTCTTCCCAGTCGCCGAAGTCGGAGACGTCGGCGATCTTAGTCGGGTCGAACTTGCCGTTTTCGTCCTTGGGGGCGACGGCGGGGCCGGCCTCCACGGGGTTCGGGTTCGGAGCCTCGGGGTCACAGACCGGGAGCTCTTCGCTCAGGTCGGGCAGGGTCACAGGCTCTGCGGCCTCAGCGGGCGCTGCCTCCGTCTCAGGGGCGGCGGGCTCCTCAGCGGGAGCGGTCTCTTCTGCCGGTGCGGCGGCTTCGGCCTCCGCCTTAGCCTCACCCTCGGCGTATGCCTCGGCGGTCCTGGCGGCCTCTGCGTCGTCCTTTTCGGCTTCCTCGGGGAACTCGATGGATTCGATGATGGGTGCGGCCTTCTCGTTCAGGAGCTTGTCCATGATAACGATAGCGGCACCGGTGGCCGCCACAGCGGCGGCAGTACCCAGAATGCGGAAGATTGCTTTCATGCCATGACCTCCTTGGTTGTGTTGTAGTTAGGAGAAGGTGACAACATCGTTCAGCGGCTTCTCGGCAGGCTCCACCGACAGTGCGGTGAGCACCGGGCCTTTGCCGCGGTAGATGTTATGGAACTTATAGCCGACCTTTGCGGTCACTTTGACCCATGCCCGCTGCTCGAGGGCCTTGTAGCCGTCGTAGCTGCAGGGGAAGCCCACGAACTGGATGTCCTGCACGCAGCAGGTCATGGCGAACCGGCCCGGCACGAAACTGTTCTTGCCGGCGCGGTTGGTCTGGCAGACCTGTGCGAGGAACTTGACGGTCTTGCCCGCGTACTTCTGGGGCTCGTCCTGACAGTCCATATACCAGATGCCGTAATCGTCGTCCGGGATGTCGATGACCGGGGCGTTGATGTCGAAGGGCAGCGGGTCGGGGATGTCGTCGTAAGCCACGCTGCCGTCCTTGAACTCGTAGGCGATGTCGCACTTGCGGGATGCCTGACGCACCAGCTTGTGCAGCTCCTGACGGGCGGCGTCGTTGTTGACGGCCTCGGCGCGGTTGAAGACGATGAGCTCACTGCGGGCGATCTTGTCCAGCATCAGCGCACGCATGGAGTTGTCGCGGGCGTAGGTCAGCGCGGTGGTGCCGTCGGCGGTGGCGATGCACTGGTAGACGATCCAGTTCTCAGGCAGATTGTTTGCCAGGTCCTGCAGCATCCACATACCGTTATACTCGATGACCACGCGGCCTGCGTCGGCCTCCCTGGCCAGCTTTGCGAGGTTCTGGGGGTTCAGCTCAGCCTTGTCCTCGAGGTTGTAGAGGGTCACGCCGGGGAAGGCGAACTTCTTCTCATTGTACTCTTCTTCGCCCTCCTCGCAGACCAGCAGAAGGGTCTTGTCGCCGGAGTCGAAGTTGGGGTCTTCAAAAGTCTCCTGAATGAACTTGGTCTTGCCGCTCTCGAGGAAGCCCACAAACAGGTAAACCGGGATCTCATTTGCCATAATCTTTTATCCTTTCAGGGTCGATCAGCAGCCGAACAGTGCAGCGATGGCCTTTTCATCCAGCTTGGAGCCGATGACCACCAGCTTGCCGCCGACGTCTGCACCGCGTGCGCGGACTTCCCACTCGCCGGGAACGTAGTCGAACTCCAGCCAGCCGTCTGCGCCGCCGTCCACGATGCCCTTGGAGCGGAGGATCATGCCGTAATTGCCGGTGTCCAGCTCGGTGAGGGCGTGCTCAATGTCAGCCTTGGAGAACTTTTTGGCCGTCTCGACGCCCCAGCTGGTGAAGACCTCATCGGCGTCGTGGTCATGATGATGGTGGTGATGATGGCCGCAGCAGCAATGCTCGTCGTGGTCGTCATGGTCGTGGTGGTGATGATGCTCATGCTCATCTTCATCATCGTCATCGTGGTCATGGTGATGGCCGCAGCAGCAATGCTCATCATGGTCATCATCGTGGTCGTGGTGGTGATGCTCGTGCTCCTCTTCCTCGTCCTCGTGGGCGTGCTCCTCGTTGGCCTTGGCAGCCATGGCGATCAGCTCAGCCTTGAAGTCGTCCTTGGTGGACATGGCCTTCAGGATCTGCTCGCCGGTCAGGGCGTCCCAGGCGGTGGTGACGATGGTGGCGGTGGGGTTCTTCTCACGCAGCATGGCCACAGCGGCGGCGATCTTCTCCTCGGTGGCGTTCTGGGTGCGGCTCAGGATGATGCAGCTTGCGTGGCTGATCTGGTCGTCGTAGAACTCACCGAAGTTCTTCATATACATCTTGACCTTGTTGACGTCGGCTACGGTGACGAAGCTGCTCAGCTGAACATCCAGATGCTCGGCCACGCCCTCGACAGCGCGGGTCACGTCGGACAGCTTGCCGACGCCGGAGGGCTCGATGACGATGCGGTCGGGGTGGTACTGCTCCACCACCTGCTGCAGAGCGGCGCGGAAATCGCCCACCAGAGAGCAGCAGATGCAGCCGGCGTTCAGCTCATTGATCTGGATGCCGGACTCCTTCAAAAAGCCGCCGTCGATGCCGATCTCGCCGAACTCGTTCTCGATGAGCACGACCTTCTGGCCTGCAAAGGACTCTTTGATGAGCTTCTTGATAAGGGTGGTCTTACCGGCGCCAAGGAAGCCGGAGAAAATATCGATCTTGGTCATAGTCTGAAATGCCTCTTTCTTTTATGCAGACGCCGCAAAGGCGCTGCCCAGCAGGCCCGTCGGGCCTTACAAGCAGTCCGGGCCGCTGAGTGCTGACCCGGAAAAATTCCTACACTCCTATTATAACAAGGCTGTCAATGGCAAACCGGCCTTTTTGATGAGAAATTTGTAACATTTTTTGCAATTTGTTTGCATTTTCGGGCGGCAGGACCAAAATGAACCCTGCGAATTGCATTCTGCGCCCCGGAATGATACAATAAGGTACAGCAAACCATCGCCGCCGGACGTTTTTCCGGCAGAATAAAGAAAGAAGGCTTTTTGACATGAGCATGAATACTGTTCCCGAGCGTCTGGCCGCCCTGCGCGAGGCCATGAAGGCAAACGGCGTGGACGTCTACCTCATCCCGGTGGGAGACCCGCACGCCAGCGAGTATATGCCCGACCACTACACTGCCCTGACCTACTTCTCCGGCTTCCACGGCGAGAACTCCAACTTCGTCGTCACCATGACCGAGAGCGCTGTCTGGGCCGATGGCCGTTACTTCGTGCAGGCCGAGAAGGAGATCGCTGGCACGGAGATCCAGCTGATGCGGATGGGCGAGCCGGGCGTGCCGACCGCCGAGCAGTACTGCGGCAAAGTCCTGCCCGAGGGCGGCAAGCTGGGCCTCTGCGGCCTGACTGCTTCCTGCGGTCTGGTGCGCAGCCTGCAGAAAGAACTGGACGCCAAGAAAGGCACCATCAAGCTGCTGAACCTTGAGGACGAGCTGTGGACGGAGGGCCGTCCCGCCCTGCCCGCCACCCCGGCATGGCTCCTGCCGAAGGAGTACGCAGGCTTCTCCCCTGCCGAGAAGCTGGGCCAGCTGCGTGCGAAGCTCTCTGAGCTGGGCTGCACCGCACAGCTGGTGGGCAAGCTGGACAATCTGGCATGGCTGCTCAATCTGCGTGCGATGGACATTCAATGCACCCCCTACGCCATGGCTTACTGCTATGTGACCCCCGATAAGGCGACGCTCTTCATCAACACCGCCCGCGTCAGCGCCGAGGCTGCTGCGGAGCTGAAGGAGAACGGCGTGGAGCTGGCCGAGTACGACGATGTGCTTACCGTCCTCGCCGCCCAGACCGAAGAGCAGACCGTTCTGGCCGACCCCGTTTCCGTCAACTACGCTGTTTACCAGACCCTGCAGGCCAACCCGGCTCTGACCGTCAAGGACGAGGCCGACCCCCTGCTGCCCATGAAGGGCGTCAAGAACGAAGTCGAGCTGGCTCACACCCGCGAAACTCACATCCGGGACGGCGTGGCTATGGTGCGCTTCCAGATCGAGCTGGAGAACCGTCTGGCCGCCGGCGAAGAGCTGACTGAGCTGACCATCGACGAGATCCTCCACAAGTACCGCAGCGCACAGGACAAGTTCCTGACCGAGAGCTTCGGCACCATTGCAGCTTACGGCCCCAACGCCGCCATGATGCACTACCACGCCACCGAGGAAGACCACGCAAAGCTCGAGAAGAAGGGCTTCTTGCTGGTGGACAGCGGCGCGACCTATATGGACGGCACCACCGACATCACCCGCACCTACCCGCTGGGTGAGCTGACCGAGGACGAGCGCCTGTTCTACACCTGGACTTTACAGTGCCATATCGACATCGCCCGGGCTGTCTGGCTGGACTACTGCGACGGCCATATGCTGGACACCATCGCCCGTGAGCCGCTGTGGCGCCACCTCATCAACTACCGCTGCGGCACCGGCCACAGCGTCAGCCATGTGGGCAACGTCCACGAAGGCCCCCACGCCCTGAACGGCCGCAACACCACCGTTTTCAAGCCGGGCATGATCGTCACCGACGAGCCGGGCGTCTATGAGGGCGGCGTCGTGGGCATCCGCATCGAGAATGAGCTGGAGTGCTACCACAAGGCATCCAACCAGTACGGCGAGTTCCTGGCATTCCGCCCCATCATGTTCGTGCCGATCGCCACCTCCCCCATCGTCCCGGGCGTTCTGAGCCGCGACGAGCTGGATTGGCTGAACGCCTACCACCGCGAAGTCTTCGAGAAGCTGGCTCCCCGCCTGACCGAGGACGAGCGCGACTGGCTGGCCAAGAAGTGTGCCGCCATCGGAGCGTAACAAATAAAACAAGGGCTGCGGCATATCGACAACCTCTCCGTCATTGCTTCGCAATGCCACCTTTCCTATCGAGGAGAGGCTTTGGCATTTCGTAAAGCTTTATCTCTTCGCCAGAGGCTCCCCTCGGTAGGGGAGCTGTCGAGCGACAGCGAGACTGAGAGGTTGGGATGTGCAACAGCCCGTTTTTGTTTCTCGTTATAATTTCTGTTCCAGCTCTGCCTTGTGCTCTTTCCAGTAGGCTTTCGCCTCGTCGATGACCTTCTTGAAGGGGCCGGAGGGGTAAGTGCTCTCGGCGATGTCGATGAGGAATTTGTAGAGCTGGGGCCGCACCTGCTCATACATCCCAAGCCGGGTGTAGAGGTCCTTGTAGTAGTGGAACACCTGGAGCTTGTTCTGCACCAGAGCAGCAGGCTTTATCTGGGTGTGGCAGATGCTCTGAGGGTTCTGGACGTAGTAGTAGCCGGGCTGCGGGATGGACGCAAAGACCTCGGCGTACTGGATATACTGCATGTTGAACACGAGGTCCTCGGCCCAGCGCATCTCGCTGGTAAAGCGGATGTCGTGCCGGATGAGGATGTCGCGGCGGTAGAGCTTGTTCCAGAGCACGCTGTAAAAGTAAGAGGCGGGCTTATCCATCAGGCGGCGGGCGAAGGTGTCCTTGTCGTAGACGCCCTCGGGCAGGAAACCGTATTCCCGGTTCTCCGGCGGGCGTGCAACATGCATGACACCGAGGTCGTCCTTGAGCTTTTCCAGCACCTGTTCCGGCTTCGACGCCCCGGCGGGGATGACCATGGTGTAGGGCGAGATGACGAGGTCGGCCCCGGTCTTCTCTGCCGCCTCCACCAGCCGGGCCGTGTAGTCCGGGGCGATGTAGTCATCGCTGTCCACGAACTGGACGTACTTGCCGCCGGCAAGCTTCAGGCCGAGGTTCCGGGTGTCGGACACGCCGGAGTTTGCCTTGTCCACCAGCAGGATGCGGCTGTCCTTTTTGCGGAACTCCTCGCAGACGGGCAGGCTCTTGTCTTTGGAGCCGTCGTTGATGACGATGAGCTCGAGGCTCTTGTAATCCTGCCCGCAGATGCTTTCGAGGCAGCGGCTCAGGTGGCTCTGGGCATTGTACACAGGGACGATGATGCTGACGAGAGGCATTTCCATAGCAGTTTCTCCTTCTGTTTTTCAGAAGCTGTTTTCGTGAGCGGGGTGCGCAATGCTTATGAAAACGGCTCCTCAGAGCAATGATACTCCCGCCGGGCCGAAAAAGCAAGGGCCGGCGGCAGGCCCGAAAGGGGGCTTCGGAATGATATTTCATATCGCGGTGTGCAGCCCGGACAGCGTCCTCCGCAGCCGGGTGGAGCGGCAGTGTCTCGACTATTATGCCCGGCGGGACGACGCCTGCATCATCGAGCAGCTGGACAGCCCGGAGGCCCTGCTGGCCCGGGACGCCGCCGGGGAGCGGTACGAGCTGTACCTCATCGAGCTGCCGTCCACGGCAGCCGCCGCGTCGCTGCGGGCAGCGGCTGCGCTCCGCAGCCGGGGGCGGCGCAGCCCGCTGGCTTTTCTGGCCCACACGCCCGCCCACGCCTACAGCGCCTACCGGGTGGACGCCATGCAGTATTTATTGCTGCCTGTCCCGCCGGAACAGCTCATCGCTCTGCTGACCCGGGCCGCCGAGCCGGAGTACGGCCCGGCCATCCCGGTAGCCACGGCGCCGGGTCTGCGGGTGCTGCCCTTCGCGGACATCGAATACCTCGAGTGTACCCACCATGTGGTGCATTTCCATCTCGCCAGCGGCGAGGATGTGCCGTCCCTGTCTGTCCGGGTGCCGTTCGCGCAGGTGGCCCAGCCGCTTTTGGCGGATGAGCGCTTCGTCCAGCTCCACCGCTCCTATGTGGTCAATCTGGCGGCGGTGTCCCAGCTGGCGGCGGGCGAGTTCTGGATGCAGAGCGGCGCACGGGTCCCTGTCCCCCGCGGGCGGGAGCCTGCAGCCCGCACGGCGCTGAAAGATTATCTGGAAAAGCAGTTCCGATAAAGCAATGGGGAGGCCCGGAAGGGCCTCCCCGTTGCTTTATAATTTTGTCCAGTCCAGCTGCGTCCAATCCGTTATGTACTGGTCGGCGAGGCGCTGCAATTCGGGCTTATCGGCGGCGCTGGTCTCGTCCTCGATGTCGATGAGGTAGAAGCCGCACTGCCTGGCCGTACGGGTGGCGTAGACGGCGTCCTCGCAGACAACGGCGTCGGCGGGCCCGCTGCCGCCCAGCCGCTCGAGGACTTCGTGGAACACCTCGGGGTGAGCCTTGCTCTTCGCGCCCTGTGCGGTGTAGAAGAACTCGAAATAGTCTGCGACGCCCAGCCGGGTGAGCACCTCTTCGCACTGCTCTGCCCAGGTGTTGGAGCAGATGCACATCCGCACGCCCTCGGCTTTCAGCCGGGCCAGCATCTCCCGGACGCCGGGCTTCAGCTCAACTTTTTTGTACAGGTTCCGGATGACCTGCCGCATGGCAGGCTCGTAGTCCCGGAGGGTCAGGGGCAGATCGTAGGTGCGGATGAGATACTCCGCGCCCTCCACCATCCCCATGCTCAGCAGAACATCGTGGATGCCGGGTCTTGCGGTGCGGCCATAGCGGCGCAGCAGCTCCAGCGGTGCGCCCTGCCACACCACGGTCATGCTGTCGGTGAGAGTGCCGTCCATGTCGAAAATCCATTGCTTGCGGTGCATCTGTCGTCCTCCTGAATCGTTCTGGCAAGGTGAATTTATTATAGCACATTTTTTGTTACAAAAACAGAGAGAAATCTCCCGGGAAATATGCTATAATCTAGGCAAAACCGGAACACATCAAAGGAGGCAGAAAACATGGTGCAGAACAACACCCCTGTAAGGGCGCTGGTGCTGGCGGGCGGGGGTGCCCGCGGCAGCTATCAGGTGGGCGTCTGGCGGGCGCTGACCGAGCTGGGCTGGCGGCCCCGGATCATTACGGGTACCAGCGTCGGCAGCCTGAACGGCGCCATGTTCGCCCTCGACCTCTACGAGACGGCCCGGGACATGTGGCTGACCATCCGCAGCCAGGATGTGATGGAGCTGCCCGCCGAGGATGCGCCGCTTCCCGAGCTGCACGCATTCCTCAAAGACGCTGTGACTCAGGGCGGCATGGACGTCACGCCGCTGGAAGCGATCGTCGAGCGGGTGCTGGACGAAGATAAACTCCGCAAAAGCCCCATCCGGCTGGGCCTTGTGACCGTGGAGCAGAAGACTCTCAAGGCCCGGGAGCTTCCGCTGGAAGAGATCCCCGAGGGGAAGGTGAAAGACTACCTGCTGGCCTCTGCGGCCTGCTTCCCCGCCCTGCGGGCCCACACCATCGACGGGGTGTCTTACCTCGACGGCGGCTACCGGGACAATATGCCCACCGCGCTGGCCCAGAAGATGGGCGCAGAAGAGCTGGTCTGTGTGGACCTGGAGGGGGTGGGCATCACCCGCCCCAACCGCACCGGCCTGCCCACCACCCTCATCCGAAGCTACTGGGAGCTGGGCGACATCCTCCACTTCGAGCCCGCCACCGCCCGGCGGAACATCGAGCTGGGCTACCACGATACATTGCGGGCCTTCGGGCGGCTGCGGGGCTGCGCCTACGCTGTGGACAGCGGGGCTGAGAGCAGCGCGGATGCCGCCGCATTCCATGCGGCCTTCGAGGCCGTCCAGAAGGACGTGCGGGAAAAGCACCCCTCCACCCTGACGGCAGACGCGGCTCTCCTGCTGGCAAAACTCTCGGATGCAGAGCTTGCCCCGCTGGAGGCCGCGGCCGAGGACGTGGGCGTAGACCCCGCCCCCTACTACACCACCCGTACTTTGGGAGAAGCTTTCCTTGCAAAATGCGACTTCGAGCGCCTCAGGAGCTTCGAGCCGCTGTTCGAGGGTGAAGCAGGCCCGGCGCAGGCCGCGCGGGCCGCTCTGCTGCCCAACACCTTTTTGCAGGCACTGGTCTGCCGGGCGCTGACCGGCAGAGTGCCGCCGGAGGAGATGGAAACATGAAGGTATATAAGGGCTTTACCGCATCGCCCGGCCTCGTGCTGGGCCAGGTCAGCCGGCTGGACCGCCCGCCGCTGGTGTTCGACGAGGGGCCTTTCCACCCCGAACAGGAAAAGCAGGCGCTGGAAGAGGCCATCAAGGTCGCTCAGCAGGAGCTGGACGAGATGGCCGGCCGCGCCGCGCCCTCGGAGCAGGCCATCTTCCTGTTCCAGAGCATGATGCTGGAAGACGAGGGCTTCATGAATGAGGTGGCTTTCCAGATAAAAGCCGGCGTCGGTGCCGCCGAGGCGATGGACCGCGTGGGCCACCGCTACGCCGCCCAGCTGGCCGCCATGAAGGACAACGCCTACATGCAGCTGCGGAGCGTGGACATCCTCGACGTGACCCAGCGCATCACCAACATCCTCTGCCACCGGATCCGCAGCTGGCTGGCCCTCGACCACCCGGTCATCCTTGCGTCTGACCTGCTCATGCCCACCGATCTGTTCAGCGTCCCGGCGGGCCGCATCCTCGGCCTCATCACCGCCGAGGGCAGCGGCCAGAGCCATGCGGCCATCATCGCCCGCTCGCTGAACATCCCGGGCATCACCCAGGTGGGCGAAGATTTCCTGAAAGACTGCGACGGCCGCGAGGTCATCCTGAACGCCACCGAGGGTGAGTGCATCCTTGACCCGGATGCCGCCGCCCGGCAGAGCGCCATCACCTGCATCTGCGAGATGCAGCGCCAGAACAAGGAGCTGAACGCCCAGCTCGAGCTGCCCAACCGCACCCGGGACGGCGAGGAGTTCGAGCTTCTGGCCAACTGCTTCGGCCCCGAGGACGTGGGGACCGCGATGGAGTCCGGCGCGTCCGGCGTGGGCCTGCTGCGCAGCAGTTACATGATGATGCCCGGCCATGCCATGGACGAGCAGGAGCAGTATCTGTTCTACACCTCCTGCCTCGCCGCCGCCAAGGGAAAGATGGTGACGGTGCGCACCTTCGACTTCGGTGCCGACCGCACCATGGCCGACGCCTATCAGGGCGTCCAGTCCTCCAAGCTGGGCCTGCGGGGCATCCGCAGCAGCCTGCGCGATCTGCCCCAGATGGCAGTACAGATCTGCGCCCTCATGCGTGCCGCCGCAAAAGGCCCGCTGCGGGTCATGTTCCCCATGGTGACGAACATCGAGGACTGGGATTCCGCCATGCAGGTGGTAGACCACTGCCGCCGCAAGCTCGCCGAGCGGGGCGTGGAGTTCGAGCCTGACGTCCCCTTCGGCGTCATGCTCAGCGTACCCGCCGCCTGCCTGACGGCAGAGGACTTCACTGCCCACGGCTGCCGGTTCTTCGTCATCGGCACCAATGACTTGACCCAGTACACCCACGCGGTGAGCCGGGAACTGGCCATTGCCGAGCACTACTACCGTCCCGCCAGCCCGGCCATGAAAAAGCTCATCGCCATGGTGGTGGACGCCGCCAGGAAAGCGGACATCCCCGTCACCATCTGCGGCCTCGCCGTCGGCAATGCCGTCAACGCGACCCAGTATCTCCGCCTCGGACTGCGCAGCTTCTCCATGAGCCCGCAGAATCTGCTGACCATCAAAAAGGCCCTGCGGGATGCGGATGCAAGATAAAGAGAAACGGCGTCCCGCCGAGGCGGGACGCCGTTTCTGATGTCAGAACTTACTCGAGATTCCCCGTCAGGGTCATGACGGCAGAGACGACGGCCAGCGGGGCCGTCTCACAGCGGAGGATGCGGGGGCCGAGGCCGACGGTCTTTGCGCCGGCTTTTGCGGCCATCTCGGCTTCCTCGGCGGCGAAACCGCCCTCTGCGCCGGTGATGATGGCGATCTTCAGCTTTTCGCCATCGGCGGGTTTTACCTCAGCCAGAAGCTGGCGCAGGGGTGCGCCGCCGCACTCGTAGCAGAAGAGCACGAGGTCATACGGGTCGAGGCTGCGGCAGACGGCCCCGAAGTTGGGCAGCGGAAGGGCCACATCCGGCAGGATGCCCCGGCCGCACTGCTTGGCGGCTTCAAAGGCGATGCGGTTGTAGCGCTCGTTTTTCTGCTCTTCCTTCTTGGGCGCGGCCACGCAGTAGCGGCTGAAAAACGGGATGAAGTGGTCACAGCCCAGCTCGACGCCGTGGCGGATGACCTGCTCCAGCTTGTCCTGCTTGGGGTAGCCCACCAGCAGGGTGACGTCCACGGTGGGTTCTGCGGCGCTGGGGTAGCCCGGCTCCACGCTGAACTCCACCGTCTCGTCGCCGAAACCGGTAATGGTGGCAGTATACTCGACGGCGCTGCCGTCGCAGAGGATGACGGTGTCCCCCAGCTTGCCCCGCATCACGCGGGAGAGATGGTGGGCGTCGGCCCCCCGCAGCACGGCGGTGCCGTCGGAAATTTCAGTGGTAAAATAACGGTGCGGCATATTTTTTGATCCTTTATATCTTAGGCTCCCCTCACAGGGGCAATAACGACGACCGCCGCCAGTGGCGGAAGCAGGGAGTCGTTGTTGGGGCCGCGGCCAGCAAGGCGCAAGTGCTTTTCAAGCACGAAGCGAATGCTGGGAGCCGCAACCCGGCAATGGCAGTGCGAAGCACTGACTGAGAGGTTGGCCTTATGCCTTCTTGCAGACGATGCACTCCCAGCCGCGCTTCTCCTTCACTTCCAGCACAGCGAGGCCGGCGGCTTCCAGCGCAGCGATGACCTCATTCTTCCGGCTGTCGATGATGCCGCTGGCGATGAAGACGGCGTCGTCGGCCATCAGACCGGGGACGGCAGGGGCCAGGGACATGATGGCGTTGGCCACGATGTTGGCTGTGATGATGTCGTACTTGCCGCTGGCCTTGTCGGACAGATCGCCCACGAGGACGGTCAGCTTGTCGGCCACGCCGTTGAGGGCGGCGTTTTCGCCGGCGGTGCGGACGGCCACGGGGTCGATGTCCACGCCCTCAGCCACGGCTGCGCCCAGCTTGAGGGCCGCGATGGCGAGGATGCCGCTGCCGGTGCCGATGTCCAGCACCCGCTCGCCGCCCTTGACCCGCTCGTCCAGCACTTCGAGGCAGAGGTTGGTGGTCTCATGGCCGCCGGTGCCGAAAGCAAGGCCCGGGTCGAGGATGAGCTTGACGCGGTCGGTATCATAGTCCTGCCAGGACGGCACGATGGCGAGGCGCTGGCCCACGTCCATCGGGTGGTAATACTTGCGCCAGCCGTTCTGCCAGTCCTCCTGCTCCACGCCCTCGGTCTCGGAGGTGTAGGGGATGCCTGCAGCCTCCATCCGGGCCGCGATGAGGGCCAGCGTCTCCACCGGCGAAGCGCCCGGCTCGAGGTACATATGGATGATGACGGTGTCCCGGGGCTTGTCCAGCAGCTCCTGCTCGATGAGGTCCACGTGGGCGATCTGCTCCACCTGTTCCTCGATGTCGCTGTAGTCTTCGATATAAATGCCGCCCTCCGCGATCATGGTGGCCACGGCCTCGGCGGCCTCGGCGTCGGCTTTGGATACGGTCAGGCGAATATCAGTCCATTCCATAAGGATGCTCCTTCCGTGTATTGGGGATATACTGTCTTTATAGTACCCGATTCCGGCCCGGGATGCAAGCTCTCGGGCCGAAAGATACCCGAAAAGGCTTTCTTTTTTCCCGGCAGTATGTTAATATGGTGTTGTACCCGGACTGGGTCCGGGCGGCTTCCTGCCGGAAGCGCCCGCCGCATCGTTCCCCAAAGGAGGAATTATCGTATGTTTTTGGGAATGGATATTTACAGCTGGATCGCCGCTATCGTCATCGCGCTCATCGTCACATTCCTGCCGATCACGCTGCCGTTCAAGATCGTTCTCGCCATGGTGGCCATGGCCTGCTTCTATTTTGGACGCAAGTATTATCACAACCATAAGAACGGCGGGGCCAAGATGCCCAGCATGAGCTCTGCCGAGAGCGAGGCACTGGCCTCCGGCATCCTGAAAGCCCTCGGCGGCAAGGATAATATCGCCAAGGTGGACTACTGCGCCACCCGCCTCCGCTTTGAGGTACACAGCTACGCCTCCGTGGACGAGGCCGCTGCCAAGGCCGCAGGCGCAGAGGGCGTCATCCGCCCGGCCAAGAACGCCTGTCAGGTGGTCATCAAGGGCGATGTGCAGGCTGTGTACGATGCCCTGAGCAAGCAGCTGTAACGAAGAAGCTGTTTTCTTACGCAAACAGCTTCTCGAACACCGCCGGGAACGGGCCGCTGCGCCCGGCCCCGGCGGTATTTTTATCGGAAAGGAATTTTGATATGAAGCCCCAGACCTTTACGTGGAAGAAACTCACCGCCGACGAGCTGACGCGGGTGTATCTGGACGAGATGCGCCGCGACTTCCCGCCCAGCGAGCTGAAACCCCTGAGCATGATACTGAACAGTGAAGCCGCCGGCATGGCCCACACCTGGGGCGTGTTCGAGGGGGAGACGCTGGTGTCCTATCTGCTGATGGTGCGGCCTATGGGCTGTGAAGTGAGCCAGCTGGACTATTTCTCTGTCCTGCCCGCCTACCGCAGCACCGGCATTGGCGCAAAGCTGCTGGCCGCTCTGCCCGCCCACGAGGAGGGCGCAAAGGCCATCCTCATCGAGGCCGAGTGTCCCGAGAAGGCCGACGACGAGGCCATGGCCGTCCGGCGTCTGGGCTTTTATGCCCGCTGCGGGGCCGTTGACACCGGCTGGACGGAGCATCTTTTCGACGCATGGTTCCGGGTGCTGGTCCTGCCTGCTGAGGGGGAGACACTGGATGCAGAGACGGCCAACAAAGAGCTGGCCGACTGCTACAGCCGGGTGATGGGCGCGGACAAGTGGCGCAGATATGTCCGGCTCTACCGCCCGGACGGCATGGAAGAGAAATTCTGATTCGATCATAGGGTCTGAAAGGCTGCTTTACGTTCTGTGAAGCAGCCTTTTTTGCACCCTTCAGCGGGCGGGATGCACAAACGAAGGTGCGGATCTTTGACGATTTGCCCGGGAATGTAAAATCGAGTGTCCTGTTTTCCACACCGACTTTACCAGAGGATGACAGCAGCGCAAAAACACCGCACAAAGCTTTACCTGCATTTTGCGCCGCCATGGTCGCAGCCGGATGGGTGGTGCGCTACAATAAAGGCGTCCCAAGAGAGACGCAACAAGGAAAAGGAAAACAGCCCGGCCAGAACAAAAGGGCCGGCCCAGTTGAAGGAGATATTATGATGAAAAAGATCACTCGTCGTTCGTTCCTGTCCATCTGCGGCGCTGCTGCCGCTGCTGCTGCCCTGACCGCCTGCGGCGGCGCAGCTTCTTCCACTGCTGCCTCTTCTGCCGCCGCATCCAGCACTGCTGCTTCCGCTTCTTCTACGGCTGCGCTGTCCGGCAATGTCGCCACCGGCGGTTCCACCTCTATGAAGAACGTCATCGCCGCCCTGACCGAGGGCTTCGCTGAGCTCGAGCCGGATGTCACCATCAGCTATGACCCCACCGGTTCCGGCGCAGGCATCACCGGCGCTGCCGATAAGACTCTGGACATCGGTCTTTCTTCCCGCGCCCTGAAGGCTGACGAGACCGGCGTCACCGGCACCATCGTAGCTCTGGACGGCATCGCCATCATCGTCAACAAGGACAGCAAGGTCGAGGACCTGACCGTTGACCAGCTCAAGCAGATGTTCACCGGCGAGATCACCAACTGGTCCGAGGTCGGCGGCGACGACGGCGAGATCGTTCTGGTGGGCCGCGAGGCTGGCTCCGGCACCCGCGATGGCTTCGAGAGCATCGTGGACGTCAAGGATTCCTGCAAGTATGCGCAGGAGCTGACCGCTACCGGCGCTGTCATCAGCGCTGTGGAGGCCAACCCGCTGGCCATTGGCTACGCTTCCCTGTCTGCCATCGGCGACACCGTCAAGGCTGTGACCGTCGGCGGCGTGGAGTGCAGCGAGGAGACCGTCAAGGACGGCAGCTATGAGGTGCAGCGTCCCTTCGTGTTCGTCACCAACGACTCCGTCACCCTCTCCGCTCAGGCTCAGGCGTTCTTCGACTTTGCTGCCAGCACCGACGCTGCCGACCTCATCCGCACCGCAGGCGCTGTGCCGGTGAACGAGTAACTTTGCGAGGGGATCCCTCAGGTGTTTTTATGAAAAGATTCGAGCTGCCCCGCACCCCGGCCCAATGGCTGGAAGCTGTCATGAACGCCATCTTCTTCCTCTGCGGCATCCTCGCTGTAGGCTGCGTGGCTGTCATTACCATCTATATGTTCCTGTCGGGCCTGCCCGCCATCGGAAAGATCGGCCCGCTGAACTTCCTCTTCGGCACCGAGTGGGCCTCCACGGCGTCCGAGCCGAAGTACGGCATCCTGCCCTTCCTGCTTTCGAGCATTTACGGCACCCTGGGCGCGTCCCTCATCGGCGTGCCGGTGGGCCTGCTGACAGCAGTGTTCCTCTCGAAAGCGGCAGCTCCCGGCGTGCGCAATGTGGTCGTCACGGCGGTGGAGCTGCTGAGCGGCATCCCCAGCGTGGTGTTCGGCCTGCTGGGCATGCAGGTGCTGGTGCCTGCGGTGGCGAAGGTGTTTGGCAAGGCGTCGGGCGCCTGCCTGCTGTCGGCCATCGTGGTGCTGTCCATCATGATACTGCCCAGCATCGTGTCGGTGTCGGTGACGGCCCTCAACGCCGTGCCGCCCGAGTATGAGCAGGGCAGTCTGGCACTGGGTGCGACCGATACGGAAACGTGGTTCAGGATCAGCATCCCGGCGGCCAAGAGCGGCATTGCAGCCGGTATCGTTCTGGGCATCGGCCGCGCCATCGGCGAGGCAATGGCCGTCATGATGGTGGCCGGCAACAGCCCCAATATGCCGGACAGCCTCTTCCGCAGCGTCACCTTCCTGACCACGGCCATCGCCAAGGAGATGAGCTACGCCAGCGGCCTGCAGAAGCAGGCGCTGTTCAGCATCGCGCTGGTGCTGTTCGTCTTCATCATGGTCATCAATGTGCTGCTCAACGCTGTGCTGAAGGGAGGAAACAAGGATGAAAAGTGACTTCTCCCCCTCCCGCCGCACATGGAACGTCATCATGACCGCGCTGGTCTGGGCGGCGGCAGTGCTGGTCATCGCCCTCACGGTGGGCGTCATCGGGCTGGTGCTGGTGCGGGGCATCCCCAACATCAGCTGGGAATTCCTTTCCACCACCGCCAGCGTCCTCAAAGGCACCGACGGCATCCTGCCCGCTATCCTCAACACGTTATACGTCATCCTGCTCACCCTGCTCATCGTCCTTCCGCTGGGCGTGGGCGCGGCAGTTTACCTCACGGAGTACGCCTCCAACCGGAAGCTCATTGAGGTCATCGAGTTCACGAATGAGACGCTGGCGGGCATCCCCAGCATCATCTACGGCCTCGTGGGCATGCTGGTCTTCGCCCAGACCATGGGCTTCAAGACCTGTCTGCTCTCCGGCAGCCTGACGCTGGTGGTCATGAACCTGCCCACCATCATCCGTACCACGCAGGAGTCCCTCAAAACGGTGCCGCAGGGCTACCGGGAGGGCGCTCTGGGCCTCGGCGCGGGCAAGTGGCACATCATCCGCACCATCGTGCTGCCCTGCAGCATCGACGGCATCGTCACCGGCTGCATCCTGGCCGTGGGCCGTATCGTGGGTGAGAGCGCGGCCCTGCTCTTCACCGCCGGCGCGGCGGAAGTCATTGCGGGCAGCATCGCCAAGGCTTACACATCCAACGGCGCGACCCTCTCCGTCCTGCTCTATCTGCGGGCCTTCGAGGACGGCGACTTCGCCTCCGCCTGGGGCATCGGCGCAGTGCTGCTGGTCCTGGTGCTTCTCATCGACCTCGCAGCCCGTCTGGCAAAAACAAAGCTCAAACAGAAACAGTAAACCTCTCCGTCATCGCTGACGCGATGCCACTGCCCGGGTTGCGGCACCCAGCATCCGCAGCGCTTTGCTTGCGTCTTGCTGGCCGCGGCCCCAACAGCGACTCCCTGTTTCCGCCACTGGCGGCGGTCGTCGTTGTTGCTCCTATCGAGGGGAGGCCTTGGCATATCGGAAAAGTCAGCCTCTTCGCCAGAGGCTCCCCTACAAGGGGAGCTGGCGGGCGCAAGCCCGACTGAGAGGTTGGATGAAGGAGCAGTCAACCAATAAAGGAGTCTGTATGGCATCAATTATTACGGCCCATGACCTGAACCTCTGGTACGGCGGCTTCAAGGCCCTCAAGGGCATCTCGCTGGACGTGGGCGAACGGGAGATCACTGCCCTCATCGGCCCCTCGGGCTGCGGCAAATCCACCTTCCTCAAGACCCTGAACCGGATGAACGACCTTGTGCCGAACGTCCGCATCGAGGGCGGCGTCCGGCTCCGGGGCGAGGATATTTTCTCAAAGGAGATGCAGCTGACCGACCTGCGCCGCCGCGTGGGCATGGTCTTCCAGAAGGCGAACCCCTTCCCCATGAGCATCTACGACAATATTACTTACGGCCCCAGGCTCCACGGCGTCCGCAATAAGGCGGAGCTGGATGAGCTGGTGGAAAGCTCCCTGCGGGGTGCTGCCCTCTGGGACGAGGTGAAAGACCGCCTGAAAAAGAGCGCGCTGGGCCTCTCCGGCGGTCAGCAGCAGCGCCTGTGCATCGCCCGGGCTCTGGCCGTCAGGCCCGAAGTCCTGCTGATGGACGAACCCACCAGCGCCCTCGACCCTGGCTCCACCATGAAGGTGGAAGAGCTGATGAGCGAGCTGAAAAAGAACTACACCGTGGTCATCGTCACCCATAACATGCAGCAGGCGGCTCGTATCAGCGACCGCACGGCCTTCTTCCTGCTGGGTGAGCTGGTGGAGTGCGGCCCCACGAGCGAGATTTTCAGCACCCCGAAGGATAAGCGCACCGAGGACTACATCTCGGGCCGCTTCGGTTAAAAAGGAGGGTTTGCGATATGAGCACACGCACACAGTACGAAGCCGACCTCGCGGCCCTGAAGGGATCGCTGGCCAGGATGAGCCGCCTCTCTGCCGACGCGGTGGAAGATGCGCTGGAAGCCCTCTGCACGGCGGACGCCGAGGAAGCAAAGGGCATCATCAAGGGCGACACCGAGGTCAACCGGATGGAGCGGGACATCGAGCACCGCTGCATGACCCTGCTGCTGCGTCAGCAGCCGGTGGCAGGTGATCTGCGCTTTATCTCTGCTGCCATGAAGGTGGTGACAGACGTGGAGCGCATCGGTGACCATGCCGCCGACATCGCGGAGATCGTCCCCCATCTGGCCGGCGTCCGCAAGGCGGGCGACCCCGCCGTGAGCAGGAGCATTGAGATGGGCCGCAAAGCCCACAAGATGCTGCAGGACGCCATGAGCGCCTTTGCGGCAGAAGATGAGGCAGCGGCAAAAGCCGTCATCGACGCCGACGACGCGGTGGACTACGACTTCAACAGCATCAAGCGGATGCTGGCGGCGGAGATCGCCGCCGACCCCGGCAAAGTGGACGCCGCGCTGGATGTGCTGATGGTCATCAAGTACCTCGAGCGCATCGGCGACCACGCCGTGAACATCGCCGAGTGGGTGGAGTTCCTGCGCACGGGCCGGTATCACCACGAGAAGATGTTCTGAGTTCTGTTTTCCTCTTTTTCTTTTCCTGAAAAGCTGCTGCCCGAGGCGGGCGGCAGCTTTTGCTTTGTCGAAACCCCGTCTGAAAAATTTTGGAGTTTTTTCTTGTCTTATGCAATTTCCGGCCCGGCTGCGCCGTATTATAAGCAGAAGCCTCCCAACAGAGGGACGCTTATGAGACCTGAGCGCGGCCCGGCTCCGACATCCCCCATGTCCCCGGCTGCGCCGCAACGGAGGATACGATGAACACCAAGAATTTCCCGCTGGAAGCCTACGGCGCGGCCCTCAGCCGCGAAGAGCTGGTGCAGGCGGCTTTGGATGAGATCACCAAGAATTACCGCGAGGCCAGCCTCTCCAATGTGGCCCGCAGCTACGGCGTCTCTCTGGCCTATGTCAGCGAGTGCGTCCGGGCGCAGACAGGCCGTACTTATAAGGAATTGCTCCAGAAGCACCGGATGGAGACTGCCGCCCGCCTGCTGCGCCGCAGCGACTGGAACATCCAGCAGATCATCACCTACGTCGGCTACGAGAACACCAGCTATTTCTACCGCCTGTTCCACGAGCGGTACGGCCAGAGCCCCCGTGAGTACCGTCAGAGCCGCGCGGCCCGAACCCGCACACCGGCCTGACCTTTGAGCACACCGCGAAAAAAGACGTCCCGTGTCTGCGGGACGTCTTTTGATGTCTTAAGATGGAAAAACGATGCAGAGTGTGTTACAATAAAAGCCGAACCTGAAAAATGCGGGAGTGCGCTGCGGCGCACGGAAAGAGAAGGTGGAAACGGAATGTTTCGTGGAGCACGGCGCTCTGATCTGGAGCAAATTTTAGAGATCTATGCCCATGCCCGGAAAGAAATGGCGGATTCGGGCAACCCGACCCAGTGGGGCGACAGCTATCCGCCGCAGGAGATGCTGGAAGAAGACATCGACTCCAACCGGCTGTTCGTCTATACGGTGAACGGCTGTCTCGAGGCGGTGTTTGCCTTCATCCTCGGGCCGGACCCCACCTACGCGAAAATCGAAGACGGCCAGTGGCTCAACGATGAGGTGCCTTACGGCACCATCCACCGGCTGGCCTCGACGGGCGGCCGCAGGGGTGTGGCGTCTGAGGTCATCGCATGGTGCCTCGAGCACTGCGAGAGCCTGCGGGCCGACACCCACGCCGACAACAAGATCATGCAGCATCTTCTCGAGAAGAACGGCTTTGTCCGCTGCGGCATCATCCATGTGGAAGACGGCACGCCCCGCGTCGCCTACCAGAAGCTGTCGGCCACCGTACACATGCAGGAAGAATAAGGAGGGACTGGCATGAAGATCACACAGGTAAAGCTGGGCCGCATCTCGACCCCGCTCCGCGTCCCCTTCAAGACAGCGCTGCGCACCGTGAGCAGCGTGGAGGACGTCATCGTTGAGCTGCACACCGACACCGGCGCGGTGGGCTACGGTGAGGCACCTCCCACCGGCGTCATCACCGGCGACACCACCGGTGCCATCATCGGCGCCATCCGCGACCACATCGCCCCGGCCATCCTGGGCCGCGGCCTCGACGAGTTCGAGGATCTGACCGCCGCCGTGCAGAAGGCCCTCGTCCACAACACCAGCGCCAAGGCTGCCGTGGATATGGCCCTGTGGGACCTGCTGGGCCAGAAGTACAGCGCCCCGGTCTACCGGATGCTGGGCGGCGCGCGCAGCAATATCGTGACGGACATCACCATCAGCGTCAACCCGCCCGAGGAGATGGCCCGGGACGCCCGCACCGCCATCCAGCGCGGTTATGACTGCCTGAAGGTCAAGGTGGGCATCGACCCGGAGCTGGACGTGGCCCGTCTGGCCGCCGTCCGCGAGGCCGTGGGCAAGGACGTCAAGCTCCGCATCGACGCCAATCAGGCGTGGAATGCAAAGCAGGCTGTCCGCATCCTCGACCAGATGCAGGAGAAGGGCCTGGACATCGAGTTCGTCGAGCAGCCTGTCCCGGCGGCTGACCTCGAGGGGATGCAGTACGTCACCCGCCACGCCAGCGTGCCGGTGCTGGCCGATGAGAGCGTGTTCAGCCCGGCGGACGCCCTGCGCATCATGCAGACCGGCGCAGCCGACTTCGTGAACATCAAGCTGATGAAGTGCGGCGGCATCACCAACGCCCTCCGCATCGCCTCGGCGGCGGAGGTCTACGGCGTGGAGTGCATGATCGGCTGTATGCTGGAAGCCAAGATCTCGGTCAACGCAGCCGTGGAGCTGGCCTGCGCCAAGAAGATCATCACCAAAGTGGACCTGGACGGCCCGGTGCTCTGCAGCGAGGACCACATCCTCGGCGGCGCGGTCTTCGACGAGAAGAATATCACCGTTTCGGATGCACCCGGCATGGGCATTCAGGGTTTCGTCCCCGGCAAAGTGACCTATCTGGACGACTGAAAAATCAGAAAAAATAAATAAGAATGACTTCCCCCGACAGACAAACTCTGCCGGGGGATTTTTCTGCCCTAAGCGGTGAAATATTTTGGTTGTGTATTTTTACGGCGCACACATAAGGCGGCGCGGAGGAAGGCCGAAAACGAAAAAATCTGCCGAAGCAGCCCGAAAAATTCACTGAAAACCTTTGACTTTTCTGCCGTGTGTGCTATAATAACAACTGTCTTTGAGTAAGAGACAGGAAAAGTGTGTGTCGAGGACGCACAAATACAGAGGAGTGTTCTATATGATGAATGGTGCAAAAGCCATTGCGAAGAAGTACAATGAGGTCAGCCTCATCCTTCGCATCGTCGTCGGTCTGGTCATCGGCGCGGTGCTGGCGCTTGCGGTGCCGGGTGCAGGCTGGGTCGGCGAGCTGGGCAGCCTGTTCGTCGGCGCACTGAAGGGCATCGCTCCGGTGCTGGTGTTCGTCATCGTGACGAGCGCACTGGCACAGGGCAGCTCCAAGCTGGACCGCCGCTTCGGTACGGTCATCTGGCTGTACATGCTCACCACCTTCCTTGCGGCTGCGATCGCTTCGATCACCAGCTTCATGTTCCCTGTGTCGGTCGTTCTGGCAGACGCTGCTCAGTCGGACGTGGTGCCGCAGGGTCTGGGCGAGGTGCTGAGCACCCTGCTCACCAACTTTGTCGCCAACCCCGTCAGCTCTCTGATGAGCGGCAACTACATCGGCATCCTGTTCTGGGCCTGCATGTTCGGCCTTGCCATGAAGAACATCGGCTCTGACACCACCAAGAAGTTCCTTGCCGACACTGCCGACGCTGTGTCGCAGGTGGTGCGCTGGATCATCAATCTGGCTCCCTTCGGCATCATGGGTCTGGTGTACACCAATGTGGCCGGTAACGGTCTGGCCATCTTTACCCAGTACGGCAAGCTGCTGGCCCTGCTGGTGGGTACCATGCTCTTCATGGCGCTCATCGTTTCGCCCTTTATCATGTTCCTCTATCTGCGCTGCAACCCGTATCCGCTGGTGTTCCGCTGCCTGAAGGAGTCCGGCCTGACCGCTTTCTTCACCCGCAGCTCTGCGGCCAACATCCCCGTCAACATGGCCCTGTGCGAGAAGCTGGGCCTCGATAAGGATATGTATTCCGTCTCCATCCCTCTGGGCGCTACCATCAATATGGATGGTGCGGCCATCACCATCACCATCATGACGCTGGCTGCGGCCAACACGCTGGGCATCCCCGTGACCCTGCCTGCCGCCATCGTCCTGAGCGCCATGTCCGCTCTGGGTGCCTGCGGCGCTTCCGGCGTGGCCGGCGGCTCTCTGCTGCTCATCCCCATGGCCTGCTCCCTGTTTGGCATCTCCAACGATGTGGCCATGCAGATGGTCGGTGTCGGCTTCATCATCGGCGTGATCCAGGATTCTGTGGAGACTGCGCTGAACTCCGCCGGCGACGTGGAGTTCGCCGCGACCGCCGAGTATCATCAGTGGCTCAAGCAGGGCGAGTCCCTGCCGGCTTTCCTCCGCAGGTAATATGCAAAACAAAATGGCTGGGGCCGCGAGGCCCCAGCCATTTTTCATGTGCGGAATTTGAAGTTCTTGAGGATATTGTTCAGGCTGCGCTCGATGTGCTTTGCCATTTCCTTCTGGGCGGCCTTGGCATCCTGCTTCTGGATGGCCTTGAGGATGTCAATATGCTCCTGAGTGGACTTGATATAATGGTCCAGCTTCGGGGAGGCGATGCCCACGCTGGGGCCGTTCCAGAGACTGGACAGGAATTTGTAGAGCCGCTCGTTGTCTGCCGCTGCCCAGATGGCGGAGTGGACGGCAAGGTTCAGCTCTTCGTATTCCTCCGTTGAAACGCTGTCCATATGGCTTTGCAGAGCTTCCAGCTTTTTGATGTAGTCGGCGGCGTCCGACATCCCCCGCTGGGCGGCGCGCTTTGCGGCCTCTGATTCCAGCAGGATGCGCATTTCGTAATGGTCGGTGATGTATTTTTCGTCGATGGTCTTGACGATGGCGCCCCGGTTCATCCGCAGCTCGATGAGGCCCTCGGCCTCCAGAGTCTGGAATGCTTCCCGCACCGGCGTGCGGCTGACGCCCAGCCGCTCGGCAGTCTCGGTCAGGCTCAGTTCATCGCCGCTCTTGTACTCGCCGGAAAAGAGCGCTTTTCGCAGGATGGCGGTGATCTGTACCCGAACGGGCATGGCTTTTTTTAAGCTGTCCATAGTGTGGTGTGCCTCCATAGGATCTGAAATCCCGGCTTTTCCGGACGGAAAGACCGGGATATTATTATTTTTCTATTTAAGAATATCATTTCCGAAATATCGTGTCAAACATTTTAGAAATGAAATATCGTATACGATATTCGTCGTTCTCCACAAAAAAGATGTCTGAAATTTAGAGATAGCGGAGAATGCGGCCCTTCCCTCTTGAAAACAGCGTTGAAACGTGGTACTGTAGAGCTACCGAAAAGAAATTGTATACGATATTCAAAATTCAAAAAAGAGAACGGGAGGATTCCACCATGCACGCCATCGAAAAAATCCTGGCCAAGAACAGCGGCAGAGCCGAGGTCCACACCGGCGAGATCGTGACCGCCAAGGTCGATTTTGCCGAGATCAACGACCTCTATCTCCAGACGGTCTATTCCTTCTACGAGATGGGCGGCGAGAAGGTCTGGAACCGGGAGCGGGCGGCTTTCGTCTTTGACCACTACGCCCCCTGCCCCGACATCAAGAGCGCAGCAAACCACAAGGAGATGCGCGAGTTCGCCAAGAAGAACGACCTGCGCTTCCACTTTGACACCAACTGCGGCGTCTGCCATCAGGTCATGCCGGAAGCCGGCGTCATCTACCCGGGCATGATCGTGGTCGCCACCGACAGCCACACCACCACCCACGGTGCTTTCGGCGCGATGGGTACCGGCTGCGGCGCCACCGATATGGCCACCATCCTGATGACCGGCGAGCTGTGGTTCCGTGTGCCGGAGATCATCGAAGTCCGTCTGGACGGCGAGGCGCAGAAGGGCGTCTACCCCAAGGACGTCATCCTCGAAGTTCTGGGCCGCATCCGTGCTGACGGTGCTGTGTATAAGGCCATCGACTTCACCGGCAGCTACGTCGAGAAGCTGAACGTCGCAGGCCGCATGACCATCTGCAATATGGCGGTCGAGATGGGCGCCAAGACCGCCTATATGCAGCCCAACGCCGATGTGCTGAACTACGTGGATAAGCGTGCTGTCCGCCCCTACGAGGTGCAGTTCACCGACCCCGATTTCCAGTACGAAGAGAGCTATGTGTTCGATGTCTCCAAGATCGAGCCGAACCTTGCCTGCCCCAGCAGCGTCGAGAATGTCCATCCCCTGTCCGAGGTGGTGGCAAACGGCCCCATCAAGCTGAATCAGGGCTACATCGGTAGCTGCACCGGCGGCCGCGTGGAAGACATCGCCATCGCTGCCAAGATCCTGAAGGGCAGACATATCCCTGAGTATACCCGTCTGATCGTCGTTCCCGCTTCCAACGAGGTCATGCAGGAGTGCATGAAGGCCGGCTACATTCAGGATCTGATGAATGCCGGTGCTACCATCACCACCCCCGGCTGCGGTGCCTGCCTCGGCGCACATGAGGGCATCCTCGCTCCGGGTGAGGTCTGCATCACCAGCACCAACCGCAACTTCCCGGGCCGCATGGGCTCCACCGAGGCTCTGATGTACCTTGCCAGCCCGGCCACCGTTGCCGCCAGCATGGTGAACGGCTGCATCACCGACCCCAGAGAGTTTCTGTGAGATTTGAAAAAGGAGGAACATTCTTATGAACAGTGAGATCACTGGAAAGATCATCGTCGTGGGCGACAACATCGACACCGACCAGATCTACCCCGGCTGCTATCTGGCCCTGACCGACCCGAAGGAGATCGGCAGCCACTGCCTGAGCGGCGTGGACGAGAACATCGCCGCCAACTTCCCGCAGGGCGGCATTGTGGTGGCAGGCCGCAACTTCGGCTGCGGCTCGTCCCGTGAGCACGCCCCCATCGCCCTTCTGAACATGGGCGCAAAGGCGGTCATCGCCGATTCCTTCGCCCGCATCTTCTTCCGCAATGCGGTCAATCTGGGCCTTGTTCCGGTCATCTGCAAGGGCATCAGCAAAAAGGTAAAAGAAGGTCAGACCCTGACCCTCGACTTCGTCAAGGGCGTCGTCACCGTGCAGGAGACCGGCGAGAGCTACCCCTGCGAGGCACTGGGCGAACAGGCTATGAAGATCCTTGCCGCAGGCGGCATCAAGCCTCTGATGCGCGCCCGCTTCGCAAAAGAAAAAGCAGAACAAAAAGCAGAGTAATGTGACGCGTGGAAAAATCTGGAGAAAAGAGTTAGAAGAGTTATAAGAAGTGTAAATTGAAGAGAAAGATACGGGGGCAGTTCGTGAGGAACGGCTCCCGGGAGGAAAAATTATGCCAATGGAACTTGTTTTTGTGATCGGAATGGCGGTCCTTCTGATCCTGTGTATCAAAGTCAAGGCAAATGCATTCATCTCTCTGCTGGCGACGGCGCTGGTCATGGGTATGCTCAGCGGCATGAGCGGCGCGGACACCGTCAGCGCCATCACCAGTGGCTTTTCCGGCACGGTCAAAAGCATCGGCATCGTCATTATTTTTGGCATCATGCTGGGCAACTATCTGGACGCGGCCAAAGGTACGAACCGGATGGCCTATGATGCGGTGAAACTGGTCGGCCAGAAGCGTGCAGGCCTGGCAATGGCCATCACCGGCTATATCGTTTCCATCCCCGTCTTTTCGGACGCGGCGTTCGTCATCCTGACCCCGCTGGTCAAGGCTATCCACAAGAAAACGAAGATCCCTCTTGCCATTCTGGCCGTCAGCCTCTCTGCCGGTCTGCTGTCCACCCACGTCTTCGTGCCTCCCACGCCCGGCCCTCTGGCAGCAGCGGGTCTTCTGGGCATCGACATTGGCCGTGCCATCCTCTACGGCGCATTCGGCGCAGTGTTCATGACGGCCGCAGGCTGGATCTTCGCGGAGCTCTACTTCCGCAACAAGCCTGAGAGCTTCTACACCTTCCGGGACGAAGAAGCGCAGAAAGAGGACGAGGCTACCCCGTCCATCGACGATGACAAGGACCTGCCCGGCACCTTTGCCAGCCTGATGCCCCTTGTCGTGCCTATCGTGCTCATCCTGCTCAACACCACCTGCGGCATGATCCTGCCTGAGGATTCCCCCATCCTGTCCATCGTCTCCTTCATTGGTGATTCCAACATCGCTCTGGCCATCGGCGCAGTCCTGTCCATCATCACCCTGGGCAAGCGTCTGGGCGGCAAGGCCATCATCGACATCATGGACAAGACTCTGAAGGACGCCGGCCCCATCGTGTTCATCACCGCAGCAGGCGGCGCACTGGGCCAGGTACTTAAAGTTTCCGGCGCAGGCGACAGTCTGGCACAGATGGTGCTGAATACCGGTCTGCCTTTCATCCTCATTCCCTTCGTCATCTCCGGCCTGCTGAAAGTCGTGCAGGGCTCCGGCACGGTCGCAGTGACGACGGCGGCAACGCTCTGCGCTCCCATTGCAGCCAGCCTCGGCCTTGACCCCATCCTTATCTTCCTGGCTTCCGGTGCGGGTGCCCGTCTGTGCTGCCACGTCAACGACAGCTATTTCTGGGTCTACACCAACTGCATGGGCTTTGATATGAAGACGGGCCTCAAGACCCTGTCCATCAGCAATCTGTCTATGTCGCTGGGCGGCTTGCTTGCCACCTTTATCTGCAGCCTGTGGCTGTGATAAAAACAGTATTCTCCTAAGCCTTTTTCCACGCTCATTTTCTCCAACCAAAAGCAGCTCAGCCAAAAACAGACCGTGCCGCCGGGAGCT
>OLPD01000573.1_pt1 | contig 26290 bp, 19 predicted proteins | sample 1672111 | NCBI WGS metagenome assembly OLPD01 (sample SAMEA3136646, study PRJEB25190) | human gut metagenome
TTCCGCGTGTTTCACGCAGTTTTTCGTCTCTGTTTTCTCTCTTTTATTAAATTATTTAATTATATTTTTATATTTTCGTATGAATTGAACTTTTACATTCGTTTTTTCGGATTTTCCAAACCATTTACTAAACGCATTTTGAGGCCATTTTTTCAGGGATTTTTGCCAATCTGGAAGGATTTTATCCCATAGTGCCGTTTTCATGCTTTTATGTGTATTATTGCATCATTTTTTCTCTGTTTTTTGCAGTTATGTAAACCGTTTAAATATGCCCTTCGCCAGTAGTTGACATAACGTAGTTCTCCTGGAATTGTCTACGCTTTTCGCCGAATTGCGCCTTATTTTCGTCTCTTTTTCTCATTTTTCCCTTAATTTTTGCATTGTATCTTTCCCTTTTTTCGCTTATAATAAGCTCAACACAACGTTTTGAACCGATTCCTCCCCTCCGGGAGACCCCTGAAAGGAGTTTTATCATATGAAACACAGCAAAAAACTGGTCACCTTGAGTGTCCTCACCACGATGTCCGGCGCAGCGATTTACTTTCTGAATAAAACGCTCGATACCGCCGCCGTACGGAAAAACCTGCTCGCATCGGCTGAAAAAGAGAGCTTTTCCTGGCAGTTCGGCGATATTTTTTACACAAAAAAAGGCACCGGAACCCCGATGCTCTTACTTCATGACTTACATTGTGCCTCCAGCGGCCGCGAATGGCAGTATATTGAGGATGCTCTCGCCCAGGATCACACCGTCTACACACTCGATCTCCTCGGCTGCGGCCGTTCCGACAAGCCGGCGATCACGTACACGAACTTTTTATACGTACAGCTCATCGTCACCTTTATCAAACAGGTCATCGGATGTCCAACCGACGTAATTGCATCCGGTTTATCCGGCTCTTTCGTTGTAACCGCCTGCAACACAGCCCCGAAATGCTTCGGCCGAATCATGATGATCAACCCGACCGACCTTGCCAAGCTCAACAAAATCCCGGATAAACGCAGCCGCTTCCTGAAACGCATGATCGAGCTCCCGCTCGTCGGAACGCTGCTGTACCACACGCTCACCGGCCGATCCAACATCGAGCTTTTATTCACCGAGAGCTACTACCACAACCCGTTCCACCGCTCGCCGGAGGACGTAGACGCATTCTATGAGTCAGCCCACCTCCAGAGCAGCGCCGGAAAGTACCTTTTTGCAAGCCTTGCGGGCAATTACGTGAACCTCAACATCGGCCACGCCTTAAAGCACATTGACAACAGCATCTTCCTCATCGGCGGCGAGGAGGAACCGGGCATCGCAGAAACCTTTGCGCTGTACACAGCGCTCAACACCTCCATCGAAACCCAGATCCTGCCGAAAACAAAGCACATGCCGCAGATGGAGGCACCGCAGGCCCTCTTAGAGCAGATCCAGATCTTTTTCGCCCCGGTACAGTAATACCCCCTTCTGCTCCCGGCCTCGAGCGAAAAAATGAGACAAAAAAAACGGAGGATTTACTGATTTTTTCACTCTCAGTAAATCCTCCGTTTTCAATTTTAACCAGCTTTTAATGACTCTTTACTCCGCCGTATCCGAAGAACTGTCATCCTCCGTCTTTGCCGCAAGCAGTTTCCCGTAATTTTCCACCATGGTCTTCACGTTATTTTTATTCACAAGAGACGGCACTCCGTCCTCATCTACCGTGTAATAGAAGCTCGAATCATACGGGCTGTAAGCGAATGTCAGGTCGCCGTCTGTCATATGGAAGACTGCGGTAAACTCGGCATCCTTGGCCTGTACGAGGCTCTCATCCTTCGTCTGTGCCTTCAGGCCAATGAGTGAAGAATAGAAGGTGGTAAACGTTGATTTATCAATCGTTTCATCGCCACAGGTGTAACTGATTTCCTGTGTTGTGGAATCGCTGTCGTCATCCTTTTTCTCTTCCATATGGCGTACATACGTCTTGGTCTCGCCGTTATACGTAATATCAAGGCTCGTCAGATCCGATACATTTTCCATGCCGATATACATGTTCCAGAAATCAGATGCCTTCTTTCCGGTGAAGGTTTCAACGTTCGAAGCCGTCATCAGATGAACTTCATTCGAGCCGTCCAGCTTCACGTAATAAGAACCGCCGTCCTCATTTGCATTGCCGACATACAATACCAGATCTTTCTCCACCGTAACGGTTGTCGTTTCGGAAGAAGAGCTCGTTGCAGTGCTGTCGCTTGATGCAGAATCTGCTGTGGAATCCGAGGAAGTATCTGCCGTTGTTGTATCGTCAACCTCCTGCTCTTCTGTGTAATGCACGCGGATCGTCGTCTTTGGCTGATCCAGTCCGTACTGGGAAAGATCCGATGCGTTGTACGTAACAAGATCTCCAAAGCTAAGAGATGCCACCGCACTTGTCATGGTGCCGATCGAATCCGCATCACCGCCATGTGCCGCTCCATCTGCGTCCACAACCTGCCATTCATCCGTCTGGAGTGCCGAATCAGCAGCGCTTACTTCTTTGGTCAGCGTATATCCGTTCTCACCCTCCACCTGCAGCTTCGTAATGTTTTCCGCCGTCACAGATGGCATGGATTCCGTTGTCGCCCACTCCATCATATCGGACGGGAACATCGTTTCAAGCGATGTGCTTACCAGATAAACCTTACTCGTATCATCGTTCAGATAAATATAGTATCTGCTCGAGCTGTTCTTATCTCCGACATGAATCGTCGTTTTCTCGTCTCCCGCAGTCACTACAACCTCCTGAGACGGCGTCTCGAGCCCGAAATCGGCCATAGAATCGATTTCATCGTCTTCAATGACTCTTTCTGCTGTCATGCTGCTAAGAGAGCTTAAAACGCTCGTTATCTTGCTCTCATCCAGTGGGAATCCATCCTCCTGGTCGTATGTCCAGATATCGGTATCATCGTCTCCTGCTGTTTTCGTAAAAGACACCGTCTCTCCGTTGATCTGGAACGAAAGCGCTGTTACATCATCTTTTGAAAAATCAACCACTTTTTCGGCGTCTGCACCAGAATCCGAACTGCTGCTGTCCGCATCGGCGGTGCTGTTTTTCTTCGTCAGCACCACCAGTACGGCAAGAAGCAGTACCAAAAGGATCAGGCAGGCCGCCATCTTTCCTTTTTTCTTCATCACTGTTTTCTCCTCTTCATCCAGATCATCACGCCAATCACAACAAGTACCAGCGGAATTCCCGCAATGGTAATAATAGACCAGGTGTTAACTGCTCCCTGTGTAAATACCAGGTTTGTATAGCTTGTGCTCTTGCTTGGAATAACAACGGTCTGCTCCACATCACACATGGAGGTCAGTGCAGTCGCTGCCAGCTTTGAGTTCGCACCGCTGATTGCCTGGTCAATCTGGCTGCTCAGCATCGATGCACTCGAGAAATAAATGATCTGTGTCTCTTTATCATCTACGGTCTCTGTGATGGAAACACCAAGGTCAAATGCGCCCGTCTCACTGTCCGCACTCTTCGACCAGGTGCTGTTCTCCGGATCATTTTCAATATAAGCGTCCTCGGTGGTCGTCAGAAGGCTCTTGATCGTAATGGTATCACGATAAGAATCGAGCTTCTGAATTGCCTGTGCAACCGGCATCAGAATGTAATTACTCTTTACTTCGGTTGTAATGTCATCACTCTGAATGTTCGGCAGCAGATAATACGGCATCTGCGGATAATAATGCTGGGAATCGGTCTCTACAACAATTCCACTGGAGCGTTTCACGCCGTAGTTCTCCAGTATGGAATCCAGATTCGGCATATCCGTTCCGGTATAGCTGGTGAACATCAGAAGTTTTCCGCCGTTTTCCAGGTAGGTAATGACTTTATTTGCCTCATCCTCGGAGAAATCGGTGGTCGGGGACATGATCACAAGCTCCTCGGCATCCTCCGGGATATCGTCTGTCATCAGGGCAAGATCACTGATTTCCACATTGTTTTTGTTAATGGCATCACTGAAGTTTGTAGAGAGATCACTCTCGGAAGCCTCGCCGTGGCCGGTTACCCAGTAAACCTTCGGGTTGTTTTCACTCGTCACATACGTGATGGCGCTGGTAATCTGCCCCTCGCCGTCAAAGCCGGTTGTCTGTGTCTGATAGGTCTGATAGTTTGTGGAAGTCTCCCACATATCACTGTTGCTGACCACCTTGCTCTTATCGCCGCATACGACAATTACACTGTTTGCAGCTACCGTCTGATCGGTATACTGACTCGTAAATTTCGGATACAGATCCGGGTCTTTTGTCTCTACTTTGATATGGTCCGAAAGTTCATCGTAGTGCTCCAGCAGCTTCTCGATGGTGTCATCCTCACTGCCCTTCTGCACAATATAATACAGGGTAACGTCTTGATCGAGATCCTTTAATGCCGTTTTCGTCTCATCTGTAATGGAGTACATTTTCTGCGTACTCAGGTCAATCTGTGTTTTGCTGGTCGGAATCTGCGCCACAATCAGGTTAATAACCACAATCACAGCCAGAACAATCACCGTCATAATCGAAGAATAGGAGCCCTGTTTCAGGTGCTTTTTCTGCTCCTCGCCGGTAAACACTTCCTTCAGATGTTCTTTGGAGAACGTCTTTTTCAGCTTTTCTTTGATATTGAAATTTATTTTATGCTGTTTCTTTTCTTTCTTTTCGCTGCTCATCGTCTCCACCTCCTAATTCCAGCGTTTCTTCTGTAGGGACTGCATTGCAAGGAAAGTGCAGATTGCAATGACGGACAGGTAGTAAACAACACCGCCAATGTCCAGAATACCGTTCACAAAGTTATCCATATGGCCTGCCATGTTGAATACACCGAGCAGATCCTGGATTTTGCCCTCGAGAAGGGTGGATTTTGTGAAGTAAACTGCCGTCAGCGCGCCTTCGCCGATCACGGCAATCACACCTGTAATGATCGGGTTTTTAATCATACTGCCGATCCAGAGGCATACCAGTGCAATGATGATAAAGAAAGCAAAGAAAGAGCTTCCGGCTCCTTCCGGGAAGAAGTTTGCGATACCGCTCTCCACGTAGCACAGGAACAGGATCACAAAGCCGACAACGGCTGCGATGACCTGGCTCTCGGTGATGGAGGAAACGAACACACCGACCGAAATATAGGCTGCTCCCAGCAGGAAATAGCCAAGGATCGAAGTGTAGGATACAGCGTAGGAAACTGTTCCGTGGGTTCCAAGAAGCAGCGGATACAGGCACATAATCAGCACCGGAATCACATAAATGGTGAGAAGTGCCAGATATTTTCCAAGGATAATATCGGAAATTTTTACCGGTGCGGTAAGGAGCAGCTGATCCGTCTTATTTTTCTGCTCCTCCGACAGGACACGCATTGTCAGAACCGGTACTGCGATCAGCAGAATAAATGCGGAATTCTGCAGCGCGTATCCGATCTCCGGGTAACCCTGCTGCAGGTTGATGGCCGTAAAATACAGGCCGAACAGCGCCAGAGTAAACGCCATAAACAGATATCCGATCATGCTTGTCAGATAGCTTTTTAACTCTTTTTTATAAATCGCCGTCATTGTGCGTCTCCCTCCTCCTGTTTTGTTTCAGCGGCTGATTCCGCTGCATCTGTGCTTTTTTCTTCAGACGTTTCCCCGACAGCCGTTTTGTCTGCTTCTGGTTCACATTCTTTTTCACATTCTTTTTGTTTCAGCTGTTCTTTCTCTGCTTTTTTCAGCTTTCTTGCAGCCTTTCCGGAATCATCGGTCAGCTCCAGGAAGACGTCTTCCAGAGACATCGAGGAGGAAGTCAGCTCGAGGATCGGGCAGTTGGCCTTTGCCAGTGCATAGAACAGCTCCTCGCGGATATCCTTATCCTTTTCAGTGGTAATTTTTACCTTAATCTGCTCCTCATTCGGCGTATTTTCATACTGGATCTCTTTTGCATCGAGCGCATTAAGCGCCGGAACCAGCTGCTTTCTCGTTCCGTGAACGGTACATGTAACCGTGTTTGATCCAAGCATCAGTTTACTTAAGTTTTCCGGGGTATCACTCGCAACAAGCTGTCCCTTTGCGATAATCATGACGTAATCGCAGACGGCGCTGACCTCGGAAAGGATATGGGAACTTAAGATAACGGTATGTTTTTTGCCCAGTGATTTAATCAGATCGCGGATCTCAATGATCTGCTTCGGGTCCAGACCTACGGTCGGCTCGTCGAGAATGATGATCGGCGGATAACCGAGCACTGCCTGTGCCAGTCCGACTCTCTGACGGTATCCTTTCGACAGGTTCTTGATCAGACGGTTCTGCATATCGGTGATCTTCACCAGATTCATGACCTCAAGAATCTGTTTCTTTCTCTGATCCTTTGGAATTTTCTTTAATTCCGCCACGAATTTCAGATATTCCAGAACGGTCATATCCGTGTAGACCGGCGGCAGCTCCGGCAGATAGCCGATGCATTTCTTTGCCTCCTCCGGCTCCTCCAGGATATTGTGGCCGTTGATCAGCACTTCGCCCTCCGTAGATGCCAGATAGCCGGTGATGATGTTCATGGTCGTTGATTTTCCGGCTCCATTCGGGCCAAGAAATCCATAGATCTGGCCTTCTTCTACGGTAAAACTCAGGTTATTGACAGCTACGTGGTCGCCATAGCGTTTCACCAGGTTTTTAACCTCTATCAATTTTCCTTCCTCCTTGTTTCTTAAAGCAGTTCCAGCCCGCCCTTGGGGGTGAAAGAGCCGGAGATGCTCTCATTTTCTAAAGACACTTTATCTTATTCTGAAAATGTGATAATTTGCTGGAAAATTTGTGAAAAAACGGTGAAGCCATGGAGCAGTTTGTTTGTTTTTCGACGAAAAATCAATTTCTTTTACCATAAGAATCATGTATACTATAACGTATCCGCGGACGGACGCTTTTCCATTTTTGTTCCGCCGCGAAACATTACGCCGGACTTTTTCCCGTCCGGGACTGGAGATTTTAGGAGACTCTATGAATAAAAAAGACTACTACTGGGCCAAGTATATGCTGATTTTCAGCTTTTTCTGCATCTCTTTTGGCACCTCGATTTTCCTGAAAGCCGAACACGCCCCCGATGAGGCGATGCGGATGCTGATTCCGGAATACATCGTCTCACACCACGCATTGCCGAACGGCATGGAGGAAGCGGTGCGCCACCCGCTGTGGGGATTCTCCTATGCGCTGTATCCGTATCTGACCGCGATCATCAGCTCCGTGTTTATGGCCATTACATCGCTGTTTACGAAAAGTGCAGCGGCTCTTTTAACTGCCGCCCGCCTCACCAGCGTCCTTTCCGGCACCGGCACACTGATCGTTGTGTTTCTGATCGGCGAAGAGCTCTTTGAACGGCGCGAATCCGCACTGCTCGGCGGTATTTTCGTCGGTTTTCTGCCGCAGTTTGTGTTCCTCTCCTGCTATGTGAACAACGATTCGTTCGCCGTTTTCACGGTCGCACTGATCATCTACTTCTGGATTCGCGGCATGAAAAGCGCATTCTGCAAAAAAGACTGTATCGGCCTGGGAGCAGGCTGCGGACTCTGCGCGCTGTCGTACTATAACGCCTACGCGTACCTGCTGTGCAGCATTCTGCTGTTCTTCGCGCTGATGATTCATTTCCGGAAACCAGCAAAAGAAATTTTTGTCAAAGCGCTGGCTGTTTTCGTTATCGCCTTCCTGATCGGCGGCTGGTTCTTCATCCGCAATGCCGTCATCCACGACGGCGATCTGCTCGGCATGCGCACCTCGAATGAATCCGCATCGCTGTACGCAGCCGATGAATACAAACCAGAGAATCGTCAGACCCCGGCATCCGAAAGCTGGAGCTTCCAGCAGACGTATTTACAGACCCCGGAGGGCCGCACCTCCAACTGGCTGTTCTCGACCGTCAGCAGCTTCATCGGCTCGTTCTCCTACATGACCGTCCATCTCCCGATGGTGCTTTATCTGCTGTACGGCGCCCTGATGCCGGCGCTCGTCCCTCTGATGATCTGGATCGACGACGGCTACTCTTCTCTCACCGCAAAACTTCCCGCCGAGTGGAAGCGCGCCTCCTGCCATCTGACACTCCTGCCTGGAACGATCTGGCTGGTACTGTTCCTCATCAGCTATATCGGATTTCTGATTCCGGGCTGCTGTATGGCATCCTAAACGTTTTCAGAACGTCAAAAAGCGCTGCAAAGAACTTTTTTCTTCTGTTCTTTGCAGCGCTTCTTTTATTTTCTTTGAATTTTTTACTGAATCGGCTCCTTCGCCGGTGTTCCCGCTTTTCTCGGGTACTTTTTCGGCGTTGCCTTCCCCTTCTCGATACAGACAAACGATCTCTCATCCTCCGTTCCCGTAAGCTGGAAATAAACCGGCTCTTTTGCCTCGCCGCCAAGCACATGAATCGCTTTTTGGGCCGCAGTAAGCTCCTCATTCAATTTGCCCGATTTATACGAGACAAACCGTCCTCCCACCTTCACATATGGCAGACAATATTCCGAAAGGGAGCTTAAATTCGCCACTGCCCGCGATACCACGAGATCAAACTGCTCCCGGTAATCCTTCTGGCGTGCGAAATCCTCAGCTCTTCCGTGAACCGCTGTGATTTTCGAAAGGCCAAGCTGTCCGATCACCTCATTCAGGAATTTCACCCTCTTATTCAGTGAATCCAGCAATACAACTTCCACCTCCGGAAACGCAATTTTTAGCGGGATTCCCGGAAAACCGGCTCCCGTTCCCACGTCGAGAATGCGTCCCGCCTGTGCCACATCACAGACCTTCACCAGCGACAGACTGTCGAGAAAATGCTTCGTAATCACCTGATCGAACTCCGTAATCGCCGTCAGATTCATAAACGAATTCCACTCCACCAGCAGCTCGTAATACTGCAGAAACTGCGTTTTCTGCTCCTCGGAAAGTTTGATTCCAAGCTCAAAAAGGCCGCGCTCAAATCCTTCAAGATTGTATTCTTTCATGTTGTTCTCCGTTCTACTCTATTCTTCCAAGTGCCCGCTGCACTTTTTGTTACGATTCACACAGCGTGAAAGCACTTGCTGCTTCGCTGCATAAGAACGTAATTCAGGCATGCATATCTGTCATTTATTTATGTCCCAGATACACCAGCAGAACCGAAATATCCGCCGGGGAAACGCCCGAAATACGTGACGCCTGGCCGATGTTGATCGGGCGGTACAGGTTCAGCTTCTGTTTCGCCTCGATGCGCAGGCTCTGGATCTCGTCGTAATTGATGTTCTCCGGGATTTTCTTCTCTTCCATCTTCTTGAACTGCTCCACCTGCTTCATCTGGCGCTTGATGTAGCCGTCATACTTGATGTTGATGTTGACCTGCTCCTGCACATCCTCCGGCAGCTTTGGTCTTTTCGGATCTACTTCTGCCAGCATTTTATAGTTCAGCTCCGGCCGGCGGATCAGCTCTGCAAGTGAGCTTCCGCCGGAAAGCAGCGTCGAACCATATTCTGCCAGCAGTTCATTGACATTCGAGCTCGTTCCCACATACGTATTCTCCACGCGCTCAATCTCTTCCTGGATCTGCTGTTCTTTCCGTTTCAGCGCCGCATACTGCTCCTCGCTGATCAGTCCCACGCGGTATCCGTATTTGCGCAGACGCAGGTCCGCATTGTCCTGGCGGAGCAGCAGACGATATTCCGCGCGGCTCGTCATCATTCGGTACGGCTCGTGGTTCTCTTTCGTTACGAGGTCATCGATCAGAACACCGATGTACGACTCGGAACGGTCGAGCACCAGCTCCTCTTTTCCCTGCACGCGGAGCGCCGCATTGATGCCCGCGATCAGGCCCTGTGCCGCAGCTTCCTCGTATCCTGAACTGCCGTTAAACTGGCCGCCGGAAAACAGATTTTTGATCGCCTTGAACTCCAGGGACGGCAGAAGCTGTCTCGGATTGATACAGTCATACTCGATCGCATACGCATTCCGCACAATTTTTGCATGCTCCAGACCCGGCACGGTGTGATACATCGCAATCTGCACATCCTCCGGCAGTGAACTCGACATGCCGCCGACGTACATCTCATTCGTGTATCTTCCCTCTGGCTCCAGGAACACCTGGTGGCGGTTTTTATCGGCAAATTTTACGACTTTATCCTCAATCGAAGGACAGTACCGCGGACCAGTTCCCTCGATCATGCCGGAATAAAGCGGCGACCGGCTGAGATTTTCGCGGATGATTTTGTGCGTCTCCTCGTTCGTATACGTCAGCCAGCAGGATTCCTGATCGATCTGTACACTCTCCGGATCGGTCGAGAACGAGAACGGCACAACCCGCTCATCGCCGAACTGCTCTTCCATCTTGGAGAAGTCGATGCTCCGCTTGTCGATACGCGCCGGTGTTCCGGTCTTAAAGCGCACCATCTCCACGCCGTTTGCTTTCAGGGAATCCGTCAGATGCGTTGCCGCCTGCAGACCGTTCGGTCCCGTATACGTGCTCACATCACCGTAAATGCACCGCGCATTCAGGTAAACACCGGTACAGAGCACTGCAGCCTTGCAGTGGTAAATTGCACCGGAAACGGCTTTTACGCCCGTCAGAACGCCGTCTTCCACGATCAGCTCCGCAATCTCCATCTGGCGGATCGTCAGATGATCGGTGTTTTCGAGAACCTCGCGCATCGACTGGCTGTACGCCCGCTTGTCTGCCTGCGCACGCAGCGAATGCACCGCCGGTCCCTTTGATTTATTCAGCATTTTCGACTGAATAAACGTCTTATCAATATTTTTACCCATCTCGCCGCCGAGCGCGTCGATCTCTTTTACGAGGTGTCCCTTCGAGGTTCCTCCGATGTTCGGATTGCACGGCATCATCGCGATGCTGTCGACACTTACCGTAAATACAACCGTTTCCAGCCCCATCCGCGCTGCCGCAAGTGCTGCCTCGCATCCCGCATGGCCTGCGCCGATGACGGCAATATCAATTGTTTCTTCTAAAACTGCCATTTTTCTTTTATCCTCTTTCTCTATCTACAGCTTCAGATTCTGTCTTAAGCTTTTTACTCTGTCAAAATCCGGCTGTCGTTCCTTGTAACTCTATTCCGGCAGATCTTCGTAATCTGCATTTGCTGCCTTTATTTACCTGTACAGAATTTGCTGAAAATCTCATTCACAAGGTCTTCTCCCACCGCTTCACCGATGATCGAACCCAGCTCCTCATACGCATTCATAAGATCAATGGAAAAGAAATCCTCCGGCATACCCATTTCGATGCTTTCTGCCGTCAGCTCCAGACTCTTTTTTGCCGCAAGGAGCGCCTGCTTGTGGCGCGCATTCGTGATGTAAACCTCATCGTTGAACGAAATTTCACCTTGGAAGAACATCTTTTTCATCTGCTCTTCCAGCTCTTCCATGCCCGTCTCTTCCCGCGCCGAAATGCTGATGACCGGAGCACCTGTCTTCTGCTCCATCTCCTCTTTTTCGATCACCGCGGTCAGATCTGATTTATTCAGCAGCACAATCGCCTTGCGCCCTTTCAGGATCTCCATAATTTTCGCATCATTCTCATCGAGCGGCACCGACGCATCCACCACGTAGAGGATCAGATCCGCATCTTTTGCGTGTTCGAGCGCACGGTCCACGCCGATTTTCTCGACCGTGTCCGCCGTCTTGCGGATACCCGCCGTATCGAGAATCCGAAGGGAAATACCCTTCAGCACCAGATTTTCCTCGAGCACATCGCGCGTCGTTCCGGCGATATCCGTTACAATCGCCTTTTCCTCTCCGGCCAGCAGATTCAAAAGCGACGATTTTCCGGCATTCGGCTTTCCAAGAATAACTGTCTTGATGCCCTCCTGGATCATCTTACCCTCATCCGCAGATGCCAGGAGCTTTTCAACCTGCTTTTTCTGCTCCGCAACAACCACGGCCAGCCGCTCCGGGTATCCGTCCAGGCTGATGTGCTCCGGGTCGTCGAGCGCCGACTCAATAAATGCGATCTCGTAAATCAGCTTCTTGCGGATTGCCCGGATCGCCTTTTTCACCGTTCCGCGAAGCTGGCTCTCGGAGCTTTTTAAGGCATACGCACTCTTTGCCGAGATGACATCCATAACCGCCTCGGCCTGCGTCAGATCCATTCTTCCGTTCAGAAACGCCCGTTTCGTAAACTCGCCCGGATCTGCCGCCCGCGCGCCCGCATGTAAGACTGCCTCAAGCACCTTTTTTACCGCCAGCACCCCGCCGTGACAGTCGATCTCGACGGTATTCTCACCCGTATATGTTTTCGGCCCTTTCATCACCATGACAAGGACCTCATCAATCACTTCCTCCCCTTCGGTAATCCATCCATAATGAATCGTATGGGATTTGACCGCAGAAAGCTTTTTTCCTTCTTTTTTTGCACGGAATACGCGGTCCGCCACTTCGAACGCATCGTTTCCGCTGATTCTTACAATACCAATTCCCGCCGGCGCCATCGCTGTGGACACTGCGGCAATTGTATCATCCAAATGAAATCCTGCCATTGTTTCCAGTCCTTTCTAAAACCTCTCTTTTGGGGGATCCCAGTATTCAGATCCACATCTTTTCTTTCCTTTCGCATGGCTCTGAATAGTTCCATTTTAGCAGAAAACCAGAAAAGACGGTACCCCGTATTTTACACAGGTACCGTCTTTTTGCATATTTTTTACGCTTTCTTATCGTTTCGGCGCTACAACAACGTGGCGATATGGCTCGCTGCCCTCGCTGTAGGTCTCCACAAATTTATTTCCCTGCAGTGCAGAGTGGATGATTCTTCTCTCGTAAGGATTCATCGGCTCTAAGGAAACCGGTCTTCTGGTCTTTTTCACTTTGTAAGCGATGTTTCTTGCCAGGTTTTCCAGTGTTTCTTTTCTGCGCTTGCGGTAATTTTCCGTATCAAGTTTGACACGAACGTAATCCTTCTGCTCTTTATTGACTACAAGGCTGGTCAGATACTGAAGGGAATCCAGCGTCTGTCCTCTTTTGCCGATCAGGATGCCCATATCCTCACCGGCAAAATCAACTTCAAGAGAACCGTTCTCGGCATTGTACTCCATCTGGATCTCAACCGGGAGCTCCATGGCTTTGAATACACCGCTTAAGAACTCAAGTGCCGTTGCCTTGATCTGGGCGATTTCCTCGTCTGTTCTCTGAACTACTTCACGCTCTTCTCTTGGCTCGGAGCGTCTTGCAGTTTCTGCCTGACGCGGAGCAGATTTTCTTTCCGTTTCTTTCTTTACAGCTTCTTTTTTCGGCGCTTCCTTTACCGGTGCAGGAGCTGCCTCTTTTTTCTCTGGTTTCTGGGGTGCTTCCGGTTCTTTTTCCGGTGCGGCTTTTACAGCGGCACGGATCACAGCCGGTTTACTTCCGATTCCAAAGAATCCGGAACTGCCTTCGCTGATGACCTGGATCTCCAGTTTATCGCTGGCAGCCTGAAGCTCAATGCAGGCTTTTGTAATGGCGTCGTCCACGGTTTTTGCGGATACTTCGATAAACTCCATAAAGATTTACCCCCTATTTTTTCTTTTTGCTGTTCTTTTCATCAAACTGTTTTACCATGTTTGCTTTCGCAGCGATGCTTCCGGCGCGGTATTCCTGATTACTGTTGTAATACTCAGTCGAAGCTTTTCTTGCTGCCTCTTTTTCCTCAGCAGACGGCTCTTCGTTCTCCTGTACCTGAATATTACGCACACTCTGCGTTGCAGCCTGTGTGATTTTCTGCGGCGGAAGGCCGGCTTTTTCTCTCTTCTTTGCAGCTTTTTCTTGGTTTTTGCGGATCACCTCATCCATGTCAATGGAAGACATATGACGGTTGATCACAATCTGCTGTACGCTTCGAACAAGCGCACCTGCAATCCAGTAAATACCAATACCGATGGAGAACGATAAACACATAAATGCGGAGAAAACAGGCATTACCGTGTTCATGGTCTTCATAGAATTTTCCATGGAGTTTGCTGTCTTATTTCCGTTGTTGGAAGATGGTGCCTGCGGCATCAGCTTGTAATTCAGCCACTGGGTAAACCATGCCAGAACCGGCACCAGAATTGCTCCTGCAATCAGAAGAGCAGATCCGTTTGCCATACCCTCGCGGATGACATCCATCGGAGACTGTGTGATATTAAATCCAAGGAACATGTTGATATGCTTGGACTCCGCGGCGGTTTTTGTAATGGTATCCGCAATACCGGAGAACTCGCTGATATCGGCCAGCTTCGTCCACTGGGACGGTTTCAGCACATAAAACATGTCCAGAAGGTTATTTTCGGTTAATGTTTCACTTACTTTACTGTACATGGTAACACGGTTATCTGTGATAAACTGTGTCAGGATGTCAGAATATCCTGATACACCCATCATCTGTGTTGTCAGTCCCTGGAATACATTGCGGACACTTCCGATATATCCCGGAATATGATAGATAACCTGGTACAGTGCAAGCAGAATCGGCATCTGAACCAGCAGTGTACTGCAGCTTCCTGTCGGGGAGACACCGTATTTCTGATAAACTGCCATGGTTTCTTCAGATTTTTTCATCTGAGAAGCCTGGTCTTTTTTGTTCTGATATTTCTTTTCAATTCTCTGCAGATCCGGCTGCATTACGCTCATCATCTTCGACATCTTCTGCTGCTTGATCTGAAGCGGCGTCAGAACGAGATAAATGATAATCGTATACAGAATAATCGCAATACCGATGTTCGGAATTCCAATTTTTTCCAGGCAAAAATAAATTCCATTGATCAGCCAGCCGAGGATCTGGCATACCCACCCGATAATCGGCCACGTTGACTTACTCAGTACGATATCCAAAACGTCTTTTCCTCCTTATTTATCTACGGCACAGGGTCGTAACCTCCGTGTGAAAACGGGTTACATCTCAGTATTCTCCATAATGCCAGCAGACTTCCTTTGAAAGCACCATATTTCTGAATCGCTTCCAGCCCGTACTGCGAGCAGGTCGGCGTATAAGGGCAGTGCACCCTCTTCAGAGGAGACAGGTACTTCTGATAAAACCGGATACCTTTTATCAATACCGTCTTCATTTTTCTGTTTCCTTTAATATATGATGTAGTTTTCCCAGATGCAAAAGTGCTCCCTCTATCTCGAAATACGTACAGTTTTTTGCATTAACTCTTGCGATCACAACTACATCCATTCCACACTGAAATTCCTCTTCATGCAGACGATAACTCTCCCGGATCAGTCTCGCCAGATGGTGGCGCACAACGCTGTTTCCCACCTTTTTACTTACTGAAATTCCAATCCGGTTCCGTCCCAGCTGATTTTTCTTCACATACATGACCAGAAATCGGTTTGCAAACGATGTTCCCTGCTTATAAACCAGCTGAAAATCTCTGTTTTTTTTCAGGCTTTCCGAATATTTCATGAATCCATTCTTTCCTTCATGATTTGTCTAAATTTTCTTTCCATAAATAGCTTTAGATAGAAGAAAAGACCACATAAATTTTATGCGGCCTTTGGTTTTATGCTGATAATTTTTTTCTTCCTTTTAATCTTCTTGCAGCTAAAACTTTTCTTCCACCTTTTGTGCTCATTCTTGCTCTGAATCCGTGAACTTTAGCTCTGGATCTTTTTTTCGGCTGAAATGTCATTTTCATAAGATAAGGCACCTCCTTTAAATTCTAATCAATAACTGCCTGCAAGGCAGTATTTCACTACATGTATGACAGAAAACATCATTTCAATTATATTCATAAACCCCCATTTCGTCAACCCTAAAATCAATAATTTTCGCAGTTTTTTTCGGAAAAAATGCCGCTCTGACGCGGTTTTCCGGTCTGCCGCTGCCCGTGCCTTCCGTGTGCTGATTTTCGGTTTATCCACAACTTATCCACACTGTCCGCCGCACGCGTACAAATACCAGTTCGATTTTTGTGCTTTCCACACGATATCTTGTAACCGTAATCAACATTATCCACAATCTGTGGATAACCTTGTGGATAACTTTCGGTTTTGCTGTGTACAACCTGTGGGCATTTCCAATTTTTCCAGTATTTACGCCATGTATAATGTGTATATAAGTTTTCCAGACTTTACACATTTCGGTTTTTCCAGCCCTCTATCCACAATTTTATCAACATAAGATTCCCTGTTATCCACAAACTATCCTCCATTTCATCAACAGGAAAATTTTTTACACATTCTGTGGATAAAAAAATAATTATCCACATTTTTGGGTTGAATAAAACGGCATTTTATTATATCATATAGAAGTAAAAATGCGACTATTCGGGGAAAATTTCGTTTTCCACACAGAAGTTATCGTTACTGTTCACTCAGCAGTGAAACACTTGCTGTTTCGCTGCGTAAGAAAATGATTCAGGTGTGAGCAGCCCTCCTTTTGCATAGCAAAACTTTAAATGAGGGCTGCGAATGTTACAGTTCACAGAGTAGCTGTGAACTGTAACAAGTTATCCCCAAAAAGCAATGATTATAGAAGCGGAGCGACAGAAAAAGCATGGAAATCGTACAAGATAAATGGAAAGAAATACTGCAGAGAGTGCGGGACGAGCACGAATTATCTGAGATCTCCTTTACTACATGGATTGAACCACTTACGATCCATTCGGTTGAGGACAATCTGATCACAATCCTGGTTCCATCCGAAAAAATGGGTCTCGATTACGTGAGCAAAAAATATACTCTTCCTATTAAAGTGGCAATCGCGGAAATCACAGGTGTCAACTATGAGATCCGCTTTATTCTTCCGGAAGAAGTGAAACAGGAAAAAGCGCCTGCTCCCGTCCAGAAAAATCTCTATGTGCCGAACCTGAATCCAAAGTATACCTTTGATACCTTCGTGGTCGGCAGCAATAACAAATTTGCCCATGCAGCTTCTCTCGCCGTGGCCGAATCCCCGGGAGAAATCTACAATCCGCTGTTTTTATACGGTGGTGTTGGACTGGGCAAAACCCATCTGATGCACTCGATCGCACATTTTATTCTTCAGAAGAACCCGTCTTCGCGGATTCTCTACGTAACGAGTGAAGAATTTACCAATGAAGTCATCGAGGCTATCCGAAACAGCAACAACACCGCAATGACCAAATTCCGTGAGAAATACCGCAATATCGACGTACTTCTCATCGATGATGTGCAGTTTATTATAGGAAAGGAATCCACGCAGGAAGAGTTTTTCCATACCTTCAATACGCTGCACGGCGCCAACAAACAGATCATCCTTTCTTCGGATCGTCCCCCGAAAGACATGGATATCCTGGAAGACCGCATCCGTTCCCGTTTCGAATGGGGACTCCTTGCCGACATCCAGAGCCCGGATTATGAGACGCGAATCGCCATTCTCCGAAAGAAACAGGAATTAGACGGCTATTCCGTCAGCGACGATGTGATCGAATACATCGCTTCCAATATTAAATCGAACATCCGTGAGTTGGAAGGCGCTCTCAACAAAATCATTGCATACGCAAACCTTGAAAAACGTGAAATCAACATTGATCTTGCAGAGCAGGTGCTGCGCGACATCATCTCCCCGAACGAGAAGAAGGTGATCACGCCGGAATTTATCATCGACACCGTTGCAGATCACTTCGATATTACGCCGTCCGACATTGTCGGCAGCAAGCGGAGCAGCAAAATCGTATTCCCGCGCCAGATCGCAATGTATCTGTGCCGCGAAATGCTCGATGCCCCGCTGACCGGAATCGGAAAAATGATGGGCGACCGCGATCATACCACTGTCATGCACGGCATTGAGAAGATCGAAAAGGAAATGAGTGCTAAAGACAGTGTCCGCAACACGGTAGACATCTTAAAGAAGAAGATCAACCCGTCGAAATAGGCGGAGCCTTTGTAACTCTGTCAAAACGGTTAAAACCGATTTACATTTATATAAGAAGAAACTCATCGGTTGACAGGCCCTTATTTATACACAAACCGATGTGGAAAGCCTGTGGATGAATTGTGGACAAATTTGGGGCCTGAAGTTATCAACATTTCATACACAGGTTCACGTTCGATTATTCACAGAGTTATACAGATCGATTTTTCCAGTATTTCCGCATTCTTGACGGGGTTTTCCACATATCCACAGCCCCTACGACTAAGACTACGGATTTTTACTATATTTTTTCTTTATAAGCAGACTCACCAAACAGTGAGGAAAGGAGAGTTATCCACAATTATGAAATTAGTGTTTGACAAAGCAGACCTTGTAAAAAGCGTTGGTATCGCTATGAAAGCTGTCTCCGGTAAAACAACCATGCCGATTCTGGAATGCATTCTGATTGATGCATCTTCCAACGTGATCAAATTTACCTCCAACGATATGGAACTCGGAATCGAAACCATCGTCACAGGTATGATTCTGGAACGCGGTATTGTTGCTCTGGATGCAAAGATTTTTTCTGAGATCGTAAGAAAACTTCCGGATAATCAGGTTACAATAGAAACAGATGAAAATCTGGTAACCACGATTACGTGTGAAAAAGCAAAATTCAACATTCCGGGACAGTCAGGAGAAGATTTTTCCTATCTGCCGATTCTCGAAACTTCCGATTGTGTTTCCATTTCCCAGTTCACCTTAAAAGAACTGATCCGTCAGACCATTTTCTCCATTGCAGCCAATGAGAACAACAAACTGATGACCGGTGAGCTTTTTGAAATCAAAGATAACACACTTCGCGTCGTATCTCTGGACGGACACCGTATTGCGATCCGCAGAATTGAGCTGAAAGATTCGTATCCGGACCGAAAAGTCGTTGTTCCGGGAAAAACCCTGAACGAAATCAGCAAAATTCTGTCCGGCGAGATGGATGATCAGATTGATATTTACTTCTCGGAAAACCACATTATGTTCAAGTTCGATGATACAACGGTCGTTTCCAGACTGATCGACGGTGAATATTTCCGCATCGACCAGATGCTTTCGAGTGATTATGAGACAAAAGTGACGATCAACAAAAAAGAATTCTTAAGCTGTATCGACCGTGCGACGCTTCTTGTCAAAGAAGGCGACAAAAAACCGATCATCATCGACATCCAGGATGGAGCAATGGAACTGCAGATCAACTCCGCGATGGGTTCCATGAAAGAAGAGATCGATATCAACAAAGAAGGCAAGGATATTATGATCGGTTTTAACCCGAAATTCCTGATCGATGCACTTCGTGTTATTGACGACGAGGAAATTTCGATTTATCTGGTCAACCCGAAGGCTCCATGTTTTATCCGGAACGAAGAAGAGAGCTATATCTATCTGATTCTGCCGGTAAACTTCAATTCCGTGAGATAAGTCACATAAGTTTGAAATCTGCCGGAACCTTTTCTGAAAGAACTTTCAGCGGTTTTACAGCCACACAGGTTGAAAACTGCGAACTTACGTGAGGAAAAGGCACGGCAGTGCAGGAGGAAAAAATGGAAATTATTACGCTGCGTGAAGATTACATCAAACTGGGCCAGGCATTAAAAGCTGCGGCTCTGGTAGAAGACGGCGTGGAAGCAAAGCTCGTCATCAAGGATGGCGAAGTGACCGTAAACGGTGAAGTAGATACCCGCCGCGGCCGCAAGCTCTATGACGGAGATGTTGTCTGCTACAATGGAAATGAGATACAAATTAAAAAATAAGGCTTAAAAACTTAAGCTGATTTTTCACGGACGAGTGCTCATGTATATCAAATCTTTAGAACTGAAGAACTATCGGAATTATGAGAGTTTATGCATAAATATCAGCCCCGGAACGAATATTCTCTACGGCGACAATGCCCAGGGAAAGACGAATATTCTCGAGGCTTTATATCTCGCGGGTACGACAAAATCGCACCGTGGCAGCAAGGACCGCGAAATCATCCAGTTTGACCGGGAGGAAGCCCATATCCGGATGATGGTGGAGCGGAACGGCAGCACGCATAAAATCGATATGCATCTGAAAAAAAATAAATCCAAGGGAATCGCCATCGATGGAGTTCCGATCCGCAAAGCGTCGGAACTTTTTGGCATTGTAAATATTGTGTTTTTCTCTCCGGAGGACCTGAATATCATCAAAAACGGTCCTGCGGAGCGCCGGCGTTTCCTGGATAGCGAAATTTGTCAATTGTCAAGACTATACATGATCGAGCTTGCCAATTATAATAAAGTGGTGGCGCAGAGAAACAAGCTGCTTAAAGAGATTTCGTTTTCCGGCAGAATGGCGGATACGCTCGAGATCTGGGATGAGCAGATGGTCCGCTATGGAACAAGCATTATTTCCGAGCGGAAAAAGTTTATCAGCCGCCTGAATGATATTTTATCCGAGATCCATCAGAATCTGACCGGAGGAAAGGAGCAGATTCTGATTACCTATGAACCGAATGTGTCCGAGGAAGCGTTTTCCGAAGAGTTAAAAGCCGGAAGAGAGCGTGATCTGCGTTTCGGACAGTCCTACACCGGGCCGCACCGGGACGATTTCTGTGTGCGGGTCAACGACATTGATATCCGTAAATACGGTTCCCAGGGGCAGCAGAGGACGGCGGCGCTTTCGCTGAAACTGGCGGAGATCCGTCTGGTCGAGGAGGAAATTCACGATACACCGGTTTTACTGCTGGATGATGTTTTGTCGGAGCTGGACGGCAGCCGGCAGAATTATCTTCTGCAGAGCATTCACAGCATACAGACACTGATTACCTGTACCGGACTGGACGAGTTTGTCGAAAATCATTTTGAGGCAAACAGCGTATTCCAGGTGGTCGAGGGATCTGTGTTTCACAAAGAAACAGGAGGAATCTAAATGAGTACAGAGAACATGGAAAAGACAGAGTATGGTGCAGACCAGATTCAGATTCTGGAGGGTCTGGAAGCCGTACGGAAGCGCCCAGGTATGTATATCGGCAGTACCTCCGCACGGGGACTTCACCATCTGGTCTATGAGATTGTCGACAACTCGGTAGACGAGGCACTGGCAGGATACTGCAAAAATATTGACGTTACGATTAACCCGGACAACTCCATCACTGTCATCGACGACGGCCGTGGTATTCCGGTCGGCATCAATCATAAGTCGGGCCTTCCGGCCGTTGAGGTTGTCTTTACGGTGCTGCACGCAGGCGGAAAGTTCGGCGGCGGAGGGTACAAGGTATCCGGCGGTCTGCACGGCGTTGGTGCATCCGTTGTAAATGCGCTGTCCAACTGGCTTGAGGTGCGCGTTTATCACGATGGAAAGGTTTACTTCCAGCGGTATGAGCGCGGAAAAACCATGAATAAGCTGGAGGTCATCGATACCTGTCCGATCGAAAAAACAGGTACCGAGGTCCGTTTCCTGCCGGATGACACGATGTTCGAGGAGACGGTTTATGATTACGACGTTTTAAAAACAAGACTCCGCGAGACCGCATTTCTGACCAAGGGACTGCGCATTGTTCTGCGCGATCTGCGCACGGATCCGGTAGTGGAAAAAGCATTCCACTACGAGGGCGGTATCAAAGAGTTTGTCAGCTACCTGAACAAGAGCAAAACGGCGCTCTACCCGGACATCATCTACTGCGAGGGAGAAAGAGACGGCGTTCTTGTTGAGGTTGCAATGCAGCACAACGATTCCTATCAGGAAAATACGTATGGTTTTGTCAACAACATTACGACGCCGGAGGGCGGTACCCATATCGTTGGCTTCCGGAATGCGCTGACGAAAACCTTTAATGAATATGCAAGAGCAAATAAACTGTTAAAAGACAGCGAACCGAACCTGACCGGAGAGGATATCCGCGAGGGTATGACGGCGATTGTCAGCATCAAAATCGAGGAGCCGCAGTTCGAGGGCCAGACAAAGCAGAAACTTGGAAACAGCGAGGCGAGAGGAGCAGTCGACAATATCGTGAGCACCCAGCTCGAGCTGTTCCTGGAGCAGAACCCGGCTGTCGCAAAAACGATCGTTGAAAAGTCCCTGCTTTCCCAGCGTGCGAGAGAGGCTGCAAGAAAAGCGCGTGACCTGACGAGAAGAAAATCCGCACTGGACGGTATGTCCCTGCCTGGAAAACTGGCAGACTGTACCGACAAGGATCCGAAAAACTGTGAGATCTTCCTGGTCGAGGGAGATTCCGCGGGCGGTTCCGCAAAATCCGCGAGAAGCCGTGCAACGCAGGCGATCCTGCCTCTGCGTGGAAAAATCCTGAATGTAGAGAAAGCACGTCTCGATAAAATTTATGCCAATGCCGAGATCAAAGCGATGATTACGGCATTCGGAACCGGAATCCACGACGATTTCGATATCACCAAACTGCGCTACGACAAGATCATCATCATGACCGATGCCGATGTCGACGGCGCGCACATCGACACACTGATGCTGACGTTCCTGTACCGCTTCATGCCGGAGCTGATCAAACAGGGCCACGTTTACCTGGCACAGCCGCCGCTGTTCAAGATTGAGAAAAACAAAAAAGTATGGTACGCATACGACGACGATCAGATGAATCAGATCCTCAATGAGATCGGACGCGGAGATAATAAGATCCAGCGTTACAAAGGACTGGGAGAGATGGATGCGGAGCAGCTCTGGGAGACCACCATGGACCCGGAACGCCGTGTTCTGCGCCGCGTTGTGTTCGATGAAGAGTATTCTTCTGAAATTGATCTTACCTTCAATACGCTCATGGGCGACAAGGTAGAACCGCGCCGTGACTTTATCGAAGAGAGAGCAAAATACGCAAACAACCTGGATATCTAAAAAGTCCTGTGAACTGAAGTGGAGGAAAAGATGGAAGATAATGTTTTTGATAAAATTCACGAGGTCGATCTGAAAGACACGATGGAGGAATCCTACATCAACTACGCGATGAGCGTAATTGCATCCCGTGCACTTCCAGACGTCCGCGATGGCTTAAAGCCGGTACAGAGACGTATTCTGTACTCCATGAGTGAACTGAACAATACGCCGGATAAGCCGCACCGTAAGTGCGCGCGTATCGTCGGTGATACGATGGGTAAATATCACCCGCACGGCGACAGCTCTATCTACGGAGCACTCGTCAACATGGCACAGGACTGGGCAACCCGTTATCCGATGGTGGACGGCCATGGAAACTTCGGTTCCGTCGACGGCGACGGCGCTGCGGCTATGCGATACACCGAGGCACGTTTAAGCAAAATCTCGATGGAGATGCTGGCGGATATCAACAAAGACACCGTAGACTTCGCCCCGAACTTTGATGAAACCGAAAAAGAGCCTGTTGTTATGCCGGCCCGCTACCCGAACCTTCTGGTAAACGGTACTTCCGGTATCGCAGTCGGTATGGCAACGAACATCCCGCCGCACAATCTGCGCGAGGTGGTAAGTGCCATTGTAAAAATTATTGATAATATCATCGAGGAGGACCGTACGACAGATCTCGAGGAGATTCTCGGCATTGTAAAAGGCCCTGACTTCCCGACCGGAGCAGAAATCCTCGGCACCCGCGGCATCGACGAGGCTTACCGTACCGGCCGCGGTAAAATCCGTGTTCGTGCGGTATCAAACATCGAGACACTGCCGAACGGAAAGAGCGAGATCATCGTAACCGAGATCCCGTACATGGTAAACAAGGCGCGCCTGATCGAGAACATCGCCGCGCTGGTAAGAGATAAAAAGATCGACGGCATCACCGGCATTGCGGACCACTCCAACCGTGAGGGTATGCGCATCTGTATCGAACTGCGCCGCGACGCCAATGCAAACGTCATCTTAAACCAGCTGTACAAACATACCCAGATGCAGGATACCTTTGGTGTGATCATGCTTGCACTGGTAAACAATCAGCCGAAAGTCATGAACCTTCTGGAGATGCTGACGTATTATCTGCAGCACCAGGAAGAGGTTGTGACGAGAAGAACGAAATACGACCTGAACAAAGCGCAGGAGAGAAGCCATATTCTGGAAGGACTCTTAAAAGCGCTTGACCATATTGACGAAGTGATCCATATCATCCGTGCATCCGCGAATGCGGCAGAGGCGAAGAAGAACCTGATGGAACGCTTCGATCTGAGTGATGCCCAGGCCCAGGCAATCGTAGACATGCGTCTGCGCGCTCTGACTGGTCTGGAACGGGAGAAGCTCGAGAACGAGTACAAAGAGCTGATGGCGCGCATCGAGCAGTTAAAAGCCATCCTCGCAGACCGCAAGGTGCTTCTTGGCGTTATCCGCAGGGAGATTCTGACCGTATCCGAAAAATACGGCGATGACAGAAGAACTTCCATCGGCTTTGATGAGTACGATCTCTCCATGGAGGATCTGATTCCGCGCGAGAATACCGTCATCACCATGACGAAACTGGGCTATATCAAACGTATGACCGTTGACAACTTCCGCAGCCAGAACCGCGGCGGCAAGGGAATCAAGGGCATGCAGACCATCGAGGACGACTACATCGAGGAGCTTCTGATGACGACGACCCATCATTACCTGATGTTCTTTACGAATACGGGAAGAGTCTATCGTCTGAAAGCATACGAGATTCCGGAGGCGTCCAGAACCGCAAGAGGAACGGCGATTGTCAACCTTCTCCAGCTGCAGCCGGGAGAGAAGATTACCGCTGTTATTCCAATGCGCAAATATGAGAAGGGCCATTATCTGTTTATGGCAACGAAAAAGGGACTGGTGAAGAAGACGCCGCTCGAAGAGTACGAGAACGTCAGAAAAACGGGTCTTGCTGCCATTGCGCTCCGCGATGATGATGAACTGATTGAAGTTAAGACAACTGATAACGAGAAAGAGATTATTCTGGTAACGAAATTCGGCCAGTGTATCCGCTTTAAGGAAAACGATGTGCGTACGACAGGCCGTGTTTCCATGGGTGTACGCGGCATCAACCTTCTGGACGGCGATGAAGTAGTCGGCATGCAGATCTGCACGCAGGGAGACTATCTCCTTGTCGTATCCGAAAACGGCATGGGCAAACGGACGCCGATGGCAGAGTTTACCGTACAGCTCCGCGGCGGCAAGGGCGTCAAATGCTATAAGATTACCGAAAAGACCGGAAACCTGATTGGTTCCAAGGCGGTCAACGAGGATAATGAGATCATGATGATCACCACAGAGGGAATCATCATCCGTACGCCATGCTCCGGCATTTCTGTGATGGGACGGATCACATCCGGCGTTAAGCTGATGGATGTGGACGGCGAAATCAAGGTTGCCAGCATTGCAAAAGTAAGAGACAAAGAGGCGTCCGAGGAGACTCCGGTTTCGGAGAAAGAGAACGAAACGGCTTCTGAGAAAACGCAGGAATAATACAGCGTCGCAAAACGTGCCTGAGAGAAAAAAGCTCAGGCACGTTTTGCTCGTTTGGGGAAGGGGAGAAAAACATGAAACGAATTTTACTGATGGTGCTGCGGAATCTGCTTCTGGTTCCGTGGATGTGGTGCCGGCTCTGTTACCATGCAGCGCATCCGGACAAGTACAGTCTGGAAGAGCACTTTAAAATGCTGCGCTTTATTGTACAGCGGGCGAACAAAGGCGGAAACGTCATTGTGGAATCCTATGGAGCAGAAAATCTTCCGGAGCAGGACGGTTTTGTGATGTATCCGAATCACCAGGGACTGTACGATGTGCTGGCGATCGCAGGAGCGTGCTCGCGTACCTTTACAGTTGTTGCCAAAAAAGAGGTAGAGCATGTTCCGTTTTTAAAACAGGTCTTTGCGTGCATCCACGCGCTGTTTATGGACCGGGAGAATCTGCGGCAGTCAATGCAGGTTATCAATGAGGCGGCCGATGTCGTAAAAGAAGGCAAAAACGTCATTCTGTTTCCGGAAGGAACGAGGAGCAGAAAGGGAAACCAGCTGCTGGAGTTTAAAAGCGGCAGCTTCAAGATCGCAGTAAAAGCAAAATGCCCGATCGTGCCGGTTGCGTTAAAAAAATGTTTTGTTCCGTTTGACTCCAATACCGTCCGTCCCGTAACGGTAGAAGTCCATTTTCTCGACCCGATCCCATACGAGGAATACCAGGGAATGAAGACAACAGAGATTGCCGAGATGGTAAAGAAGAGAATTGAAGCCGTCGTAACCGCGTAGCGGTTTCAGAAAAGAGCGTGATATGCGCTCTTTTCTGCTATTCTGGGGGGCTGATTTGGATTCTGTAAGGCATATTTTCTATAATAGTAAGAAAAAAACAAAAAATTCGAAAAAACGGGTTGACAAGAACGTAAGGTTTTTGTATAATAAACCATGCGTCACGAATGAGTGACCGCACATATCATTTTATATTTAGGCATTTGGAGAAGTACTCAAGTGGCTGAAGAGGCGCCCCTGCTAAGGGTGTAGGTCGGGTAACCGGCGCGAGGGTTCAAATCCCTCCTTCTCCGTTTGAAAGCCAAAAACAAAATGATATTTTTTGTGGAAAAAGTTCTTGACAAACAGCTTCACATCTGATAAGATAGCAAAG
>OLPD01000578.1_pt1 | contig 26069 bp, 20 predicted proteins | sample 1672111 | NCBI WGS metagenome assembly OLPD01 (sample SAMEA3136646, study PRJEB25190) | human gut metagenome
GTCTTTTTCCCTTGCAATGCCGACATTTGCACAGGATAATACAGCAAGCGCAGCCCAGGCTGTGCAGTCCGAAGTAACGGAAACTTCGAACGATGAGAACGTATCTGCAGACGAGAATACGTCCAAAGATGCGTCTGCCGAAACTGTAAAAGAAGATTCTAAAACAGAAGCTTCCAAAACAGATGAGAAGGCAGAGGATGCTTCTGAGAACGCAGAAGTGAAAAAAGAAGTAACCAAGACGACCAAGACGGATAAGAAACAGGCAGACTCTGACGCATCTGCAAGTGACATCGACACATCTGTATGGACAGCAGAAGATTTCACTTACACAGAGATGAGCCAGAGACTGAACGGCTGTGATTACAGTCGTGACTTTACCGTATCCGGTACAGCAATTTCAGGATTTTCTGAGACAGGTTCAGAGAAGATCAAAGTGAACAAGAATCTTGTCATTCCGTCTGAAGATCCGAATGGAACTACAATCATAGGTATCGCTGACAGTGCATTTAAAAAGCAGGGGATTGAAAAATTGACACTGCCGGATGGTATGATGGTAGATTATAATGACACAGTTACACATGTAGTAACAAGAAGAGGTAATTTCCTGATTGGCGCAGGTGCTTTTGACGGAAATGAACTGACCTCTCTCGATCTGCCGGAAGGTGTGATCTATATCGGACCAAGTTCATTTGCAAGAAATAAACTGAAATCCGTAACCATTCCACATACATTCTGGTGGCTGGAGAACTCTGCGTTTGCATACAATGAGATCACAAAGGTCAACTTCCCGAAGACCTGTGATTTCCAGGCACAGATTCATGCCTTTGCATTTGCACACAACAATATCAAATCTGTAAGACTTCCGGATTACATGGAAGTAGTAGAGAAGAAAGCGTTCTATTGGAATCCGGGAATGGAAGAGTGTTCCAAAGATGCACCGGAGAAAGAGCAGGAATTTGGTGGCGTTGTTTATATGTATACAGACAACGAGAAGCTGTTTGACATGGAACGTATCCACCATATGGATCGTACCGCAGAGTCACAGCACTCCTGGCATCAGAAACTGATCCTTGGCGAAGATCCGAATGCGGACAAGACATGGACAGCAGATGATTTTACATTTGACGGAACAACGATTACCGGTTTCTCTGAGAGCGGTATTGAAAAGAGAAAAGAAAATAAAGATCTGGTATTACCGGACAAGAATCCAGATGGTGAGTATGTAACAGCAATCGCTGATTACACAGGAAATGGCTATACTGGTATGTTTGCAACAGCGGACGAGAAGTTTACAAGCATTACACTTCCGGCAAAACTGGAAAAGATTGGTGCAAAAGTTTTCGCAGACTGCGGTATTACGAAGATTGAATTTCCAAAGACACTGACAGAAATCGGTGTGGCAGCATTCCAGAAGAATCAGTTAGAGAGTATTATTTTACCGGACAGTGTTACAAAGATCGGCGGTGGCGCATTCGGAACGAATCCGAAGTTAAAGAAGATTATTCTTTCCAAGAACCTGACAGACATTCCGGGAGGAGCATTCGGATGCAGCGATGCGCAGAATTATATGACAGATCTGACAGAACTGACCATTCCGGAAGGAGTTAAGACGATTGGAAATAATGCATTCGCAGGAAATAACGTCCATAAGATTGTCATTCCATCTACGGTAACTTCGATTGGAAATTATGCATTCTCTACTAAAGAATATCTGACAGATGACTGTACACTGACATTGCCGGAAGGTTTAAAGTCAATCGGAAGCAGAGCATTCCGAAATAAAACAATCGCATCGGTAGTGTTACCGTCTACAGTTACAAAACTGCAGGCAAATACATTCGAGAAAGTATATTCTTCCGGTGCTGCAGCAGTGAAGACAAAAGTATTTGTAAGTTCGGAAACACAGTACAACGATACAAAGAACTTCCCACAGTCTGATTATCACAGCCTGATCCTGAAAGTACCGGGACAGGAAGATAAATGGAACGCAGAAGATTTTACATATGGTACGATCAGTCAGGAATTATATCCGGCAACAGATACATCTGATGTAACAACAATTAGTGGTGTTGGTATCACGGGATTATCTGCATCCGGAGAAGAAAAATTAAAAACAAACACGGATCTTGTGATTCCGGCAAAAGATACAGATAGAAATCCGATTATTGGTATCGGAACAAGAGCATTCTATAAGAAAGGACTTACATCTGTAACATTCCCGAAGGGAGTGATGGCAAGTTACAGTGGAAGCGCAATTGCAGAAGGATTGAAAGAAAGAGGAAATTTCATTATTCAGAATAACTCTTTCACAGGCAATAAGCTGACATCCCTGGATTTACCGGAAGGCGTAATCTATGTTGGTGGAACAGCATTCCAGAGCAACCAGTTAAAGAGCGTAAAATTCTCTCATACAATCTGGCAGATTGGAAATGCAGCGTTTGCTAAAAATCAGATTACAACTGTTGATTTCCCGAAGACATGTGATTTTAATCTGAATCTGGATAATATGTGTTTTGCATATAACAACATCAAATCTGTAAGACTTCCGGATAGAACAGAGAAAGTCACAGTATATGCATTTGGAGCAAACACAGGTAAAGAAGATCTGGAGCCAGGTGCACCGACAAATACAATCTTAAAGGCAAGTCGTATCGTATACATGTACAATGAGAATGTGGATCTTCGAAAGAAGGGAATGATCCAGCATGTAGAGGGTACCGGAAATGGTACAAATACACAGGGAACCAAATCCTGGGTACAGAAAGTCATTTACGGTGAGATGCCGGCAGAAGAGCAGCCATGGAATACTTCCCAGTTTACATTTGACGGAACAACCATTACCGGATTAAATGATGCCGGAAAGGCGAAAATCGCAAATGGTGATACAGAAATAACACTTCCTGAGACAAACGAAAACGGCGAAGCAATTACTGCAATCGGCGCAAGTGCATTTGCAACAATCGGAATGACAAAAGTTACTATTCCGGATACGGTAACATCTATTGGCGCAACAGCATTCCAGACAACAGCGCTTACGGAAGTAACCATTCCGGACAGTGTAACAACACTTGGAAATGGAGCATTTACAGCAAGTGCTTCTTTGGAGAAAGTAACACTTTCCAAATCCTTAAAAGAAATTCCGACTTCTGCATTTAATGCAACAAAGATTAAAGAACTGACAATTCCGGAAGGAGTAGAAACGATTGGAAGAATGGCATTCAGAAATGCACCGCTTACTTCTTTAAGCCTGCCTTCTACAGTGAAATTAATTGACAGAGATGCATTTAAAGGAAACCAGTTAGAGTCTGTAGACATTCCGGCATCCGTAACAACCATCGGACAGAGTGCATTCTCACAGAATGTAACCGGAGAAGGTCTTGCACCGAGAATGACAAGCGTAACATTGCACGAAGGTCTGACTGAGATCGGAAAGACAGCATTTGAAAAAACATTATTAACAAGTGTATATCTCCCATCAAGCCTGCAGAAACTGGCAAACACAGCATTTGTCAAAGGTGAAAAAGGACAGGTCAAATTATATACTTCAAATAAAGCACATTTAGAAGAAGTAGCAAATGTATTCTATCCGGAATATGCAGACAAGAACGATGGAACCGGACATAAAGTTATCTATGATGAAATTGTAAGAAGCGGCTGGACACACGCAGACTTCACTTATGATGGAAATAAGATCACAGGATGGAGCGAGCAGGGAAATAAAACACGTAAGAGCGATGCAGTTGTAAAAGACGGTGTACGCACACTCGTAGTCCCGTCATTGAATCCTGAGACACAGGAAGCAATCACAGAAGTTGCAGACGGAGCTTTTGAGATTCCGGATGGCGAATGGGTACAGGGAAAAGACAGCGTAGAATCACCGAATGGTATGGATACGGTTGTATTACCTGACACACTTACAACCATCGGCGCAAGCGCATTCCGTTATAATAAGATTAACAATGTAGAATTCCCGGCATCTGTAACAAAAATCGGAGAAAGTGCATTTAACTCCAACCAGTTGAAGAAACTTGTTATTCCGGATACGGTAACAGATTTAGGAGCAGGAGCATTTTCAACGAATGACATCACAGACCTTACATTATCCAAGAATGTAACTGTAATCCCACAGGGAGCATTCTCAATGAACATCCGCTTAGATCATGTAGACATCCCTGATACAGTAACAGAGATCGGTGAAATGGCATTTGCAGGAGCAAGACTTACAAGTCTTACAATTCCGGCATCCGTAACAAAGATTGGAAGAAAAGCTTTTCACTTACACCACATCGAAGAGCTTGTAATTCCAGGTAACGTAAAAGAAATCGGCGAGTCTGCGTTTGAAGGAACGTTCAAAGCAATCACATTAAAGAAGCTGACGATCGAAAACGGTGTAGAAAAGATCGGCAAATACGCATTCAAAGAAGGATATCTTGAGAGCGTAGACATTCCAGAATCCGTGACAGAGCTTGCAAGTGATGCATTCTATGGCAATGCGGGAACAAATAACGACCATGTTGTAGTAGTTCGTGTATTTACCAAGAGTCAGGCAGAAAATTATCTTCTGAATCCGGAATGCCCGATGGCAGTTGGTCCATATGCGATCACAGATTATTATATGGAAGCAAAACGCTCGCAGGCAGAAGGCATGAAACATGTACCGGCAGTTGTAGAGGAGGTTGCAAAGGAATTTGCGAAAGTATCCGGACGTGAATATGGTCTGTTTGAATCTTACTGCATGGAAGATGCTGAACGTGCAGTTGTAATGATCGGCTCTGCAGCAGGAACAACAAAAGATGCAATTGACCGCTTAAGAGAACAGGGAGAGAAAGTCGGACTTGTGAAGATCCGTCTGTTCCGCCCATTTCCAGCTGATGAGATCGCGGAGACGCTCAAAAATGTGAAAGCAGTTGCAATTATGGACCGTGCAGAAAGCTATACAAACCATGGCGGACCGTTAGGTGCAGATGTGATGAGTGCATTATACCGCGCAAAAGCAGATGCGCTGGCAGTGAATTACATCTACGGTCTTGGCGGACGTGACGTGCGCGTAGAAGACATGGAAGGCGTATTTGAAGCCCTGAAACAGATGATCGCAGATGGCGATGCAGGAGAAACCTACCGCTATCTTGGAATTAGAGAATAAGGAGGGCCGTAGAGAAGATGAGTTATAATTTTAAAGAGACAATGAATAAATCAGAGCGTCTGGCGCCAGGACACAGAATGTGTGCCGGATGTGGTGGAACAATCGCAGTTCGTAATGTACTGCGCGGTCTTCATGAAGGTGATAAAGCAGTCATCGGAAATGCAACAGGATGTCTGGAAGTATCCACATTTACATACCCATACACAGCATGGGAAGACAGCTACATTCATAATGCATTTGAAAATGCAGGCGCAACTATGAGTGGTGTGGAAGGTGCTTACAAAGCATTAAAACGAAAAGGAAAATTAGACGAAACATACAAATTTATCACATTTGGTGGTGACGGCGGTACTTATGATATTGGTCTGCAGTCACTGTCCGGAGCAATGGAGAGAAATCAGGATCTGGTATATGTCTGTTATGACAACGGTGCTTACATGAATACCGGCATCCAACGTTCTTCTGCAACACCGATGTATGCAGATACAACAACTACACCGGTAGGAAGCGAGAGTAACGGAAAACCACAGAACAGAAAAGATCTTGCATCTGTAATTGCTGCGCATGATATTCCGTATGTGGCACAGACAACGTTTGTACAGAACTTTAAAGACCCGCATATCAAATCCGAAAAAGCGATTTATACACCAGGCGCTGCTTTCTTAAATATTATGGCACCATGTCCGCGTGGATGGAGATACAATACGCCGGATATTATGGAGATTTGCAAACTTGGTGTAGAGACATGTTACTGGCCGTTATTTGAGGTCGTAGAAGGAAAATGGATTCTGAACTATGAGCCGAAGAAGAAACTCCCAATCGAAGATTTCTTAAGACCACAGGGAAGATTCAAACATCTTTTCAAGAAAGGCAATGAGTATCTGTTAGAGGCTTTCCAGAAAGAAGTAGACAGAAGATGGGAAGAACTTCAGTTCAGATGCTCCAGATAAGGATGTGATATAAAATATATTTGACAGATTTGTGAAATACATTTATACTGGAGAGGAACAATCAAATAGAACCGGGGAGCTTATGTGATAGGCTGAGAGGAAGTTTAAAACTTCGACCCATATACCTGATTTGGATAATGCCAACGTAGGAACGCAAGGAATATGCTATGAGCGGAAGATACTTTGGTATCTTCCGTTTTTGTTATTAACAGGTATAAAAGATTGAGAGTGAACAAGAGTTCATGAAGGGGCGCACCACCGCGGGTACGTTTCTTTGTGAACTCTTTTTTCCTAAGATTAAAAGGAGGTGTAGTGAAATGATCACAGTAAATGGAAAAGAGATTCAGATGAAACAGTCAATATCTGTTGCTGCTTATCTGGAAAACGCAGGATATCAGATGAAAAGGATTGCGGTAGAGTTAAATGGAGATATTCTTCCGAAATATGAATATTCCGATACGATGTTGAAAGACGGTGATCGTCTGGAAGTTGTGACATTTGTCGGAGGAGGCTAAAGCGGAAGAAAGAGTAGTCCGGGACAGAAAGAGATGAGCACAGGGATTATGACAGTTGCGTGAGGAAACCGATGAGGAAAAAGAAGTTCCGGACCAAAAAGAGATGAGCCAGGAAGTTAATGACATAAAGGAGAAAATGATGGAAGGACAGACAACAAGGACATTAACAAAAGAAGAAATCCAGGCGGCGTTGGAAGAACGTCATTCGCCGGAGATCCAGAAAAAATTATCTGCCGGACATGTGACAATTGCTGGACTTGGTGGGCTTGGATCAAATGTGGCGTATGCACTTGCAAGAATTGGTGTCGGGCATTTGCACTTGATTGATTTTGATGTAGTGGATATTACGAATCTGAACCGGCAGCAGTACTTTATGGAACATCTTGGAATGTATAAAACCGATGCGTTGAAATCGTTGCTTTTGAAAATCAATCCATATCTTGATATCCGGACAGACTGCGTGAAAGTGACAGAAGAGAATCTGATTTCTCTTTTTGAAGATGCAGGAATTGTATGCGAAGCGTTTGATAATCCAGAAGCAAAAGCAATGCTGGTAAATGGAATTCTACAGCATTTTCCGAAAAAGAAACTGGTATCGGCAACCGGAATGGCAGGCTATGGGAGCAGTAATACAATTCGCACAGAACATTTGATGAAGAACTTTTATCTGTGTGGTGACCGTGTGACAGAGCCAGGTTATGGAAATGGACTGATGGCGCCAAGAGTTGCAATCTGCGCTGCCCATGAAGCAAATATGATCACACGCTTGCTTCTTGGTGAGGAAGAGATATAAATCAAAAAATAATAAGAAAAGAGGACAAACATATGAGTACAAAAGACACATGGAGTCTGGGAGGACACACATTTACATCCAGATTTATTTTAGGATCAGGAAAATTTTCACTGGATCTTGTAAAAGCATGCATTGAAAAAGCAGATGCGCAGATCATTACACTGGCGCTTCGCCGCGCAAATGAAGGCGGACTGGCAAATATTCTGGATTATATTCCGGACAATGTAACATTACTTCCGAATACATCCGGAGCAAGAAATGCAGAAGAAGCTGTCAGAATCGCAAGATTATCAAGAGAAGTTGGATGCGGGGATTTTGTAAAAATTGAAGTTGTCCGTGACTCCAAATATTTATTGCCGGATAATTACGAAACAATAAAAGCAACGGAAATTCTTGCAAAAGAAGGATTTGTTGTTATGCCATATATGTATCCGGATCTGAATGCGGCAAGAGCGCTGGCAGATGCCGGAGCAGCATGCATTATGCCACTTGGAGCGCCGATCGGTTCCAATAAAGGACTTGCGACGAAAGAATTTATACAGATTCTCATTGATGAAATGGATCTACCGATCATCGTGGATGCCGGAATCGGTCGCCCATCGCAGGCATGCGAAGCAATGGAAATGGGCGCAGCGGCAGTGATGGCAAATACAGCAATCGCAACAGCAGGTGATGTTCCGGTCATGGCAGAAGCATTTAAGAAAGCAATCGAGGCAGGGCGCAGTGCTTATCTGTCCGGACTTGGAAGAACAATCGAAAGAGGTGCCAGCGCATCCTCTCCGCTTACGGGATTTTTAGAGGATTAATCTTAACAAAAATTGCAAAAATACAAGAAGGTAAAAAAGATGGAAAATCAACATATCAATGAAAGTATATTAAGTGAGGAGATTCTGGAAGATCAGAAGAAAAACAGAATCGATCATATGACATATTTGCCGGGAATGGAAGATATCGGCTCAGAAGTATTGGATCAGGTTGTAGAAGCTATGCAAGCTTACGATTATGATAAATACACGGCGGCAGATGTAAAGCGGGCAATCGCACACACATCCAGAACACCAGAAGATTTTGCGGCGCTTTTATCACCTGCGGCACTTCCGTTTATAGAAGAAATTGCACAGGCAGCAAAAGATGAGACACGTAGACATTTTGGAAACAGTGTGTATATGTTTACGCCGATTTATATTGCAAATTATTGCGAGAATTATTGTATTTACTGTGGATTCAACTGTCACAATAAAATTAACCGTGCGCAGTTAAATGATCAAGAAATTGAGAAAGAAATGCAGGCAATTGCAGAAACTGGATTACAGGAAATTCTCATTCTGACTGGGGAGAGCAGAAGTAAGTCCACAGTGGAATATATCGGAAATGCATGTAGGATTGCAAGAAAATATTTCAAAGTAATCGGACTTGAAATCTATCCGGTCAATTCAGACGAATATGCATATTTACACGAATGTGGTGCAGATTATGTGACCGTATTCCAGGAAACATACAATTCTGATAAATATGAAACATTACATTTGGCAGGACATAAACGTATTTATCCATATCGTGTTAATGCACAGGAGCGTGCTTTAAAAGGTGGCATGCGTGGTGTCGGATTCGGCGCACTTCTGGGATTGGATGATTTCCGCAAAGATGCATTTGCAACCGGATATCATGCATATTTATTACAGAGAAAATATCCACATGCAGAAATTGCATTTTCCTGTCCACGGTTGCGTCCGATCATCAATAACGACCGGATCAACCCGATGGATGTGCATGAGACACAGCTGTTGCAGGTTGTTTGCGCATATCGTCTCTTTATGCCATTTGCAAGCATTACCGTATCAACAAGAGAGTGCGCACGCGTGCGAGATCATCTCGTAGGTATTGCGGCTACTAAGATTTCTGCAGGAGTTAGCACCGGAATCGGAAGCCATGTGGAAGACATCGAGGACAAAGGCGATGATCAGTTTGAAATTTCTGATGGCAGAAGTGTGAAGGAAGTTTATGATGCATTGCTGAAAAATGATCTGCAGCCGGTCATGAGTGATTATATTTATGTATAGAGGATTATAAGATATAAAGAGATTATATTTTCGTAAAGAAATAAAATGCATGAAGCGATTATATTTTATGTGTGAACAAGTAAAAGATATAAAGAGATTATAGTATGTGTAAAGAAATAAAAAATACGGATGATAGATGTACAAATGAGAAAGTGAAAGGGTTTCATGTAGTTGCAGTGACAAACCGTACATTAAGCAAGAGACCATATTTAGAACAGATCCGAAAAATTTGTGAATGGGGACCGGATGCCATAATTTTGCGGGAAAAAGATCTGACTGAAAAAGAATACAAAGATCTTGCAGAGAAAGTGCTGGCAATCTGCAAAGAGTATCAGGTTCCATGTATTTTGCATACATTCTATCAAGTGGCGATGGAATTGCCGTGTGACGGCCTTCATTTGCCACTGCCATTGTTACGGGAAGTGACGGCTGGGAAAAGTGCATCTGGGCGGTGGAGAGAAAAATTTGCGAAACTTGGCACTTCTGTACATTCTGTAGAAGAGGCCATAGAAGCAGAAAAACTCGGTGCAACCTACATAACAGCAGGGCACATTTACGCTACAGACTGCAAAAAAGGGCTGCCGCCGAGAGGCTTGCTCTTTTTACGAGAAGTCTCTGAAGCTGTAGATATTTCTGTATATGGAATCGGTGGAATAAAATTCCACATGGATCAGTGGATAGAATTGGGAAAATGTGGAGCAATTGGTGGATGTATCATGTCTGGCATGATGAAAATGTAAAAACCGCAAAAGGGGACGGGGATTTTCTAGAAAATCCCCGTCCCCTTTTGCGGTTGCACCTGTCCCTTTTTAGAAAATCCCCGTCCCCTTTTCTAACCTGCTAAATGCATCAGGTTAATTAAAAGGATCCAACTAAGTCCGTAATAGGATACGACGGCAACAAGGTCGTTGACGGTTGTAATAAGTGGCCCGGATGCGACAGCCGGATCGACATGTATTTTCTTGAAGAAAAGAGGAATACATGTGCCAACGGCGCCGGAAATAACCATTGCCAATAACAGTGAAGCACCGATACAGCCAGAGACTGCATAGGCGAACAGGAAACTTTTTCCTTTGAAAAGTGCAATATACAATCCGATTAATACAAAGGACAGAACACCAAGGATGAAACCATTGGAAAATGCAATTTTCATTTCTTTTAATACAAGTTCAAATTTTTGTTTTCCAGTTAATGACTCGTCCATGAGGACACGAATCGTAACAGCAAGCGACTGTGTACCGACATTTCCGGCCATATCCAAAATCAGTGACTGGAAACACATAATTAATGTAAGCTGGCTTACAACTGTTTCAAATAATCCGACAACAGAAGAAACAACCATGCCAAGACCTAACAGAACCAGAAGCCACGGAAGTCGCTTTTTAATACTCTCGCGCAATGGCTCTTTCAAATCTTCTTCGGCGGTCAATCCGGCGAACTTTGCATAGTCTTCACCCATCTCGTCATCAACCAGGTCTACCATACTCTGGGATGTGATGACACCTAGCAGTTTGTTTTCGTTGTCAAGAATCGGGATAGAATCCTCGGAATAATCTTTTAACTTTTCAATACAATCATCAATCAGTTCATTTCCATATACATAAGGATAAGACGTTACGATCAAGTCTTCCAACGGCTGATCCTGTCTTGCGATGATCAGATCTTTCAGATCCATAGCACCATAAAAAGTCTGTTTGTCTGTCACCATAAATATAGTAGAAATATTATCATTTTTTGCCGCCTGGTCAATAAGGCTGCTCATTGCCTGCTTGACCGTGAGATTTTCACGGATCATAATGCAGTTGGTTGTCATTTTGCTACCGATTTCTTCCTCGTCGAAAGAAGCAATAACGGCGATGTCTTTTCTGGCATCATCATCCATCAGTTCGATAAAAAGATTCTTTTTGTCTTTTGGAACCATCTGCAAAACATCTACAACGGCATCTGTTTCCATCGCAGACAAAATTAATGCCGCTTTTTTGACATCAATTTCATTCAAATATTCTGCTGCTTCTTTTTCATCGGTGTGTTCAAAGATATCAGAAAGCATATCCAGGTCGAGAATACGACAAAGTTTGACACGCTCTTTTACGGTCAGTTCCGGAAAAACTTCTGCGAGATCATTCTCGTGGTAGTCTTCCAGTTTGTTTCGCATAATCCCCGGAGAGGTGTTGCTCCGGATGATTTTTAGAATCTCCGGTGTGTAATTCTGTGTTTTATTTTCCATTTTTACCTCCAAGTTGCTGTGTGATTTTCAGTTGTTTAAATATCCTTAAGAAATGAATTTGTGCTGTCTTAAGAAATGAAAATCAGGGCATGGAAAATAGAATCAAAAATTATAGAAAACAACAGCATCGACTGTTGCTTGTTTCCAATTCTATATTCTTACTTCGCCCGTGACTATCACAACCGTCCATGCTGTTCACCTGCCTTTAAAATAATTTTAGAAATGATTGTTGGAATTATTGCGAAAATTGCAAAATCTCCCGTAGAATATTATAGCCTTTTCGATAATGAGGCGCAAGTGCTTTTGTATGTAAGAAAGAAAATTTACATCGTTTTAACAGAGATACATTCTTAATAATTCAAAAAAAACAAACAAAAAAGTGAGAAAATGTGATTTATGATTGACGGAAAATGTGGAAAGTAGTATTATGTTCCTATAAACCTACTGAAAGAATATGTTATAAAAATGGAGGGCATTAAGAAATGGCAAGAGTAGCATTTACAAATGAAAAAGAAGCTACAGGAAAAGAACTGGAAGCTTATCTTGAGTTAAAGAATCAGGGAAAATTAACAAATATGAAAGAAGCACTGCTTCAGGATTATGCAACATATGACGCATTTATGGGATGGTATACATCATGGAACAGACTGGTTGAAATTATTGGACAGCGTGCAGCAATTGTTTATGCACATTCTGTATCATCAACAAACGGATGCCTTCTGTGCTCCTTATTCTTCGTAAGCGATTTAGCAGAGATCGGAATTGATCCATCTAACTTTGAACCAACTGAGAAAGAAGCACTTCTGAAGAGTCTTGCAGAGCAGATCGTTAAGAACCCTACAAAAGTATCTGACGAAACATTTACAGAGTTAAAGAAATATTACACTGACAAAGAGATCGTAGTTATTGTTGGATTTGCATGCCAGATGATGGCAACAAATAATTTCAACTCTGTATTACAGATCGATGTTGACCAGAGACTGATCCCAATTCAGGACAAGTTTGAGCCTGCAACATGGAGAGATGCTATTAAATAAGTTTCGCAGGAAAATAGTAAGGGAACGAAAAAGACTTCATTTTTGGGCGTGCCCAGGGTGAAGTCTTTTGTTTTGTTCGCCAAATACAGATCCTTGTGCAAGCACAAATCTGTACTTGGCTCATCGTATACACAGAGACAAGATACGCTCTCGAGAATCTTGCTCTGATTAGCGGTCGTTAAATGCTGTCATGCAAATATGATGCATTTGCTTCGTTGCCATAACAAAAAAACTCTTGATTACTCAAGAGTTCTTATCGCTAGTGCGGAGAAAGGGACTTGAACCCTCACAGGATAAACTCCCACTAGAACCTGAATCTAGCGCGTCTGCCATTCCGCCATCTCCGCTCGCTGACAAAAAGTATAATATCACATTCTGGCAGATAATGCAAATGTTTTTTTGCATTATTTGAAAAAATATGAAAATTTTTATTTGCACTCAATTGCAAAACGAAAGTCCATACTTTTTATCCCATGCTTAATGGACTTCAATTCCATTGACTTCCAGATGTTCATCAATCGGAATAACGAGACATTTCCGCCCGTCAATTTCTCGGGTTTCAACGAGATCAGACCGCTCCGGGTTTACTTTCAGAACAATATCCGGAGTTTCAATCTGGAAAGTCTTTGTGCTTGCAATATTGGCGGCAAGTAATGTCTGTTTTTCGCCGACCACTTCCTCAAACTCCTCATCGAAAGTTTCGAGATGTTCCTGGGAAGCGCCGCTTCTGGCAAGAAGATTCTTCATTTCCGGTTTGCCGAGTTCTAGCGGTTCCGGTGTTTCTTTGGCTTCTTCGATCATTTCGTTCAGATTATCGTGAATATTTCTTACAACTTCATAATCACAATCTTCCCCCAGTGTGTCACTGATGATCGTTTGAAAAGATGCTTTCTGATCTTTTGCGGTAAGTGGGATCTGGCTTCCGAGAACATTTTCAATGAAGTCCGGCTGCAGCTCTTCTGGTTTCTTGGAGTAATACAGAACTCCGTGAAGATCACTTGCGCGGTCATTAAATGCCGGGAAGAGGAAACCTTTGACAGGTAATTCTACAAACCAGTCGCGGATACGGTCCTCAATATTGTTCGTCTCTGCATTGTATGTAAGTCCCGCTTTGGTAAGATTTACCGGACAGATACTGCACATGATATGTTCATATACAGTATCGGAAGCATCGAACATCTCCAGACCGTCTGAAGATTTGCCCGGCACATCATAGACCGCATGGATCAGTATGATGTAATAATTTTCCGGGTAAATATAATTTTCAATGACCTTATCGTAAAATTCCTCAACCAGAAGATCATCGGTAAGCTTGCTGTCACGGAGCTTTAAGAGAAATTCCTGCGTTCCACCCGGCATCTCCTGCTCTGTCGGAAATTCCATGTTCATCAGATTTTTCCCAAGTGTTCCGGATAACGTATGTTTGAAAATATCAAAATATTTGAAGGCTTCTTCTTCCGGCATGGAAAGAAAAGCCTTTTTCAGTTCTGTCTTTTTTTCTTTCTCGTGATCCACATAGCAGCCGCAAATACGTGTAATTGCACAGTTTTCCGGCGTGAACTGCTTGCGGATTTCCAGTACGTCTTTCTTGTTCATAGGTCATACACTCCCTTTTTCAGACTGATTTCAATGTTAGCATATCATGACTTTGTTTACAAGTTTGCAGTGTCAAAATAGATGAATACAGGAGTGGAAAGTGCGGTGGAAATTATGTGATTTTTATAACAAAAAAGAGAAAGAAAATAAGTAGAACGGCGTACAGAAAAAGATTGTAAAGAGAGGTGAGAAAACGTATAATAAGAAGTAGATATGTGTCAAAAAATAGAAAAGAGAGGGTAAAAAAATGGGAAATATCTTTGACATTTTAGGACCGGTTATGATCGGTCCATCAAGCTCCCACACAGCAGGTGCAGCGCGCATCGGTCTTATTGCAAGACAATTGTTCGGGAGACAGCCAGAGAAAGCTACGGTATATCTGCATGGCTCATTTGCTGCAACGGGGAAAGGACACGGAACGGACAAAGCACTGATCGCAGGATTATTGGGGATGCTGCCAGACGATATGCGGATTCCGGTAAGCTTTGATGTAGCAAAAGAAGAAGGCATGGAATTTACAATTGAGAACAAGGACATTAAAGGTGCACACCCGAATACAGCACAGATTGTGATGGAAGCAGAAGGTGTTCCGACGATGAAGATGCAGGCACATTCCATCGGTGGTGGTCGTATCAAAGTCTGCAAGCTGGATGGAATAGACGTGAATTTCAGCGGTGAGACATGCACTTTGATTATTCGAAATATAGATGAACCTGGACGGATCATGGATGTATCAGCAGCACTTTCCAAAGCGGAGATTAATATTGCGACAATGCAGGTATTTCGCGATAAACGTGGTGGCTGTGCGGTAATGGTTGTTGAGACAGATCAGGTGATTCCGAAGGAAGCAATCGAAGATCTGGAGAGTAAGCCGGGAATTATCCGAGTAAAATTCCTGGATCCGAACGGAGTAGAGTAAGAATAGTAAAAGGAGATAGAAGCGTATGTCATATCAATCAATGGAAGAAGCGCAGCTACGCTGCAAAAAAGATGGCATTCCATTCTGGAAGGCTGTACAGATAGAAGATGCAAATGAAAGAGGAGTTACACCGGAGAACTCCTGGAAACAGATGACAGGTATGTGGCAGTCTATGCTGGAAAACCTGGATGCCTATGAAGAGAATCTGGTTTCACAAAGTGGAATGGTTGGAAAAGACGGCGGTCAGATGGATGCCTACAGAGAAAATGAGAAACCGTTATGTGGCGATTTTATGGCAAAAGTTATGGCAAATGCATTGAAAATGGGCTGTAATAATGCATGCATGAAGAGAATAGTAGCAGCACCGACTGCTGGAGCATGTGGTGTACTTCCGGCAGTTCTTGTTACTTATTACAGAGAGTATCAGGTGCCGGAGGAAACGATGATAGAAGCATTATATGTAGCAGCAGGTCTGGGACAGATCATAGCCAACAGAGCATATCTTGCAGGTGCATCAGGTGGATGTCAGGCTGAGATCGGTTCCGGCTCCGGAATGGCAGCAGGTGCAATCTGTCATGTACGTGGTGGCAACAGTGAAGTGATCGCCAATGCATGTGCAATGGCACTTAAGAATCTGATGGGACTGGTATGCGATCCGGTAGCGGGACTGGTAGAAGTCCCATGTGTGAAGAGAAATGTCGGAGGTGCAGTGAATGCACTGGCAGCTGCAGATATGGCGCTGGCTGGAATTACAAGTAAGATCCCGATCGATCAGGTGATTGATGCAATGAAAGATGTTGGAGATAAGATGGATGTCACTCTTCGTGAGACGGGTATCGGTGGTGTCGCAGGCACACCGGCAGGACAGGCTGTTGCAGAAAAACTGGGTATGTAATACATCATTCCAAGATTACAGATGATTAGTGATGGCAGCAAGAAGGAGCAGACAGAATGACAAAAAAACAAAGAGCACTTGAAGTAATAGAACGTTTGAAAAAGAGATATCCGGATGCGGACTGTACATTGGACTATGATCAGGCATGGAAGCTACTGGTAAGTGTGAGACTTGCCGCACAGTGTACGGATGCCAGAGTGAATATAGTCGTTGAAACATTGTATGATAAGTATCCGACGGTGAAAGCGCTGGCACAGGCTTCACCGGAAGAGATTGAAGAAATTGTCAGACCATGTGGACTTGGAAAAAGTAAGGCAAGAGATATCAGCGCTTGCATGAAGATTCTGGATGAACAATACGACGGAAATGTACCGGATGATTTTCAAGCGCTTCTGAAACTTCCAGGTGTTGGGCGTAAAAGCGCAAACCTGATTATGGGAGATGTGTTTGGAAAACCTGCGATCGTTACAGATACACACTGTATCCGGCTGTCTAACCGGATCGGACTGGTAGATGGAATCAAAGATCCGAAGAAAGTAGAGATGGAACTATGGAAGATCATCCCTCCGGAAGAAGGAAGTGAGCTCTGCCATCGTCTTGTATATCACGGAAGAGAAGTCTGTACAGCACGGACAACGCCACACTGTGACAGATGCTGTCTGGCAGATATCTGTAAAAAAGTGGGAGTCTGAAGTGTTATGTCGTTTTTGAAGAATGTCAGTGACAGATTCTTCATATATAGCTAAAAGTCAGACTATAAATGTAGTAATAAAAAACAGCACGGTAATATCTGAAAATGAGGAAATTCCTCAGAAAGATATTGCGGTGCTGTTTTTGTATTGCCCTAATATCCGGAAAAAACTGTCAGCGGCAGGCCTTGTAGCTCACTTTAGCATTGCCCGACAGAAACAACAGGTCTTAAGAGTTTATATTTTTCAAGGTTTCCATTAATTCAAGATCGCTGCTTTTTAATTTTACGTTAGTACAGTAATTTTTTCCTTCTGGCGTAGTTACATTTATTTCAATAATAGTTCCTTCTACAAGAGCATCCTGTGATACGGCATTCAAAAACAATGGGAATTTTGGATGATTCCGGCGAAATGTTTCCATGGCATTTTTCATTTTTGATAACATGGTAATCTGATTGAAATTCATAGATGTTCTGTCTCCTTTTCTTATTTGCTTTTACGATTATAACGAAGAATGGACAGATAGTCAAAAGATATTTTGTGATAATATTTTAAAGTATGTTATGATAAAACTAAGAAACTATTCACAGAATCTTTAGATTTGCAGATGGAAAAATGTGCTAAGATGATATAGAAGATTGGGGAGAATTGTAGGAGTATACAGTACGGAACAATTCGTATGGCATTTTTTAATCCTAACATAAAATAAAAGGAGGCAGGGACTAAATGAAAAGAAAAAAGCCCGCCGGTTGGAAATATAAAAAAGAAAGACAGAATTACTATAAAAATAAAGGCTATAAGGACGAACCTTTTGATGAAGGAATAACAGAAACATTTACAAAAACAGGTGTTAGAAAGAGAACTACAGACCGTTACGAGCCGGATTATGAGATCGGGCTTTCAGCGGCACAGGTGGCTAAGCACAGAGCAGATGGCTGGTCGAATATAGCGGTAGATCCGCCGTCAAAAACAACAGGAGAAATAATACATGAGAACGTATTTACTTATTTTAACCTGATTTTTCTCGTACTGGCAATTTTACTTTGCCTTGTCGGAGCGTTCAGGGATCTGACATTTCTTCCGGTTATTATTTTTAATACATTGATCGGTATCATACAGGAAGTCCGCGCAAAAAGAGTACTGGATAATCTGAATATGTTAAATGCACCGCATGCCAGTGTGGTAAGAGACGGTAAGATATCCAGAGTAGATGCACAGGAGCTTGTTCTGGATGATATTGTAATTTTTAAAGCGGGAAATCAGATACCGGCAGATGCGATTGTTGTGGCAGGCGAGGTGCAGGTCAATGAGTCGCTGCTTACCGGAGAATCGGATGAGATTACGAAGCAAAAAGGCGACTCACTGATGTCGGGAAGCTTTGTTGTGGCAGGTCAGTGTCATGCAAGACTGGATGCAGTTGGTGCTGATTCGTATATTTCAAAACTGACTCTGGAAGCAAAGCAGATGCAACAGGGTGAACAGTCGGAGATGATTCGTTCTCTTGACAAACTGGTCAAATTTGTCGGAATTGCGTTGATCCCGATTGGAATTGTTTTATTTGTGCAGAGCTTCTTTATGAACCATGATCCGTTCCGGTCAAGTATTACATCTATGGTAGCAGCTGTGATCGGTATGATCCCGGAAGGTTTATACTTGCTTGCAAGTGTTGCGCTGGCAGTAAGTTCCATGAGACTTGCCAGCAAAAAAGTATTGCTGCATGACATGAAGAGTATCGAGACGCTTGCGCGTGTAGATGTATTGTGCGTCGATAAGACAGGAACGATTACCGAACCATCTATGTGTGTGAAGCAACTGGTAGCAGTTACTGCAGATGAAAAAGATAATGAAGAAAAAGAAGAAACCAAAGAAACCGAAGAAAAAGAAATCGGTGAGAAAAAGTCAGCAGGAAAACCAGATGAAAAGGAGCTCCGTGCGTTAATTGGAGATTTTGCAAAAGCCATGAGCAATGATAATGCAACAATGGCGGCACTGAAAGAGTATTTCCAGGATAGAAACGGACGAAACGTGGTGAGGGTATTTCCTTTTACATCCGCAGTGAAATACAGTGCAGTGTGTTTGAAGGAAAAGGATGGCACAGAGAATAATTATGTACTTGGCGCACCGGAACTGGTGCTTCGGAAAGATTATGACCAGTGCAGGGATGAGGTCCAGAAATATGCCGGCAAAGGATATCGTGTGCTATTGTTTGGTAAATACGAAGGAGAACTGGACGGAGAACGTCTGAGAGATAAGGTGATTCCTTACGGCTATATTCTTCTGGCAAATCCAATCCGTCAGGAGGCACCGGAAACATTTGCCTATTTTGCAGAACAGGGAGTAGACGTGAAAGTTATTTCCGGTGATAACCCATTGACGGTTTCTGAGGTTGCAAAAGAAGCAGGAATTAAAAATGCAGATCGTTATATTGATGCGTCTACGCTTCGGACAGAAGAAGAGACAGCGGAAGCGATTGCGGAATATACTGTGTTTGGACGTGTTACACCGGCGCAGAAGCGTCAGTTTGTACAGGCTTTGAAAGCCCAGGGAAGAACCGTAGCAATGACGGGAGACGGAGTAAATGATGTACTGGCATTAAAGGATGCGGATTGTAGCGTTGCAATGGCATCCGGAAGTGACGCGGCGGTACAGGCATCACAGGTTGTGCTTCTGGAATCCAATTTTGCCTGTATGCCATCAGTTGTATTGGAAGGAAGACGTGTAGTAAATAATATCCAGAGATCAGCGAGTCTGTTCCTTGTAAAGAACATATTCTCCTTCCTGTTGTCATTGTTCTCGGTTGTATTTATGGTTTCTTATCCGCTGGAACCATCACAGGTTTCGCTGATCAGTATGTTTACGATCGGAATACCGGGATTTTTCCTTGCGTTCCAGCCGAATAAAGATATTATTAAAGGACATTTTCTTACAAATGTTGTATTAAAAGCACTTCCGGCGGGGCTTACGGATGTACTTGCAGTTGGGGCACTGGTTGTGTTTGGAAAGGAATTCGGAGTTGGAGCAACGGCTATTTCGACAGCAGCAACCATGCTGCTTGCGGTTGTTGGATTTATGATATTGTACCGGATCTGTCAGCCTTTGAATCTTCTGCGCGGAATTGTGTGGATTGGGTCCATGACAGGTCTCATTCTCTGCAGTATCTTCCTGCCGAAGCTGTTTGCAATCACAGGAATGTCAGAAAAATGCATTATGTTGTTTGTGATTTTTTCCATTGCAACAGAACCGGTACTTCGTTATCTGACACTGTTAGTCAGTGGAATGCGTAATTTATATAGAAGAGTGTTTAAGAAAGAACAGAAAAATTAAGAAAAAAATAGATCGTGCCAGACAATGAGGTTGGACGCGGTCTATTTTTTATTTTAAATTATTATTAAACCTTTTGGAGTGGCATAGGAATCTCTGCCCCATCAAGTTTTTTCCAGTGGAATTCACCGTCATAGATCATATACCCATGTGCAGAATTTTCCTTTGGAATAGAGACAGATCCCGGATTCATGTAAATGAAAGTTCCATTATCCTGGTGTGCCGGAATGTGTGTGTGTCCGTTTAAGAGAATGTCACCTTTTTTTAACATCGGTGGATTCTTCGGATTGTGATGATGACCATGGGTGGCGAAAATCGTATGTCCATCCAGTTCCAGGAAACAGTAGTCGGCAAGGATCGGGAATTCCAGAACCATCTGGTCAACCTCTGTATCGCAGTTCCCACGGACACAGAGCAGATGTTCTTTCATCGGATTCAACATAGCGATACATTCCTTTGGGTTATAATCTTTCGGAAGATCGTTACGTGGTCCATGATATAAAATATCGCCAAGAAGAAGCAGACGGTCTGCTTCTTCTTTTTTATATGCTTCCAGCATTTTTTTGCAGTAATAAGCTGAACCGTGAATATCGGATGCAATCATTAATTTCATTTTGTTACCTCATCTTTTCTTAAATTCTACCCCGTATTCGCATATCGTGAAGCTAATGCTTTCTTTTTATGCTCATATCGAGGCGGGTCATAAAGCCATAAAACCGCTCTTGTGTAAGCATATCGTGTTTTCAGACTTTTGACCCTGACATCATATCTTATTGTAACAAGCCGGGGGACAAATGAAAAGAAAAATAAAGCAGATATTCAGGTGGGGATGGAATAAATAAGTATTCAAATGGTAATTTTCTAACAATAAGAAAGATTAGTAAAAAATTAACAAACATGACTGAAAATAAACGAAATTGTATATTGAATTCGCGGAAGCGATTTGCTATTATACTCTTATACCTTTCGCGCTGGGGAAGCGCAGTTGCCCATTTCGGGAAGTGTGCAGCCAGGATATGAAGCTGTTTAAGGGGAACTCGAAAGGACGAGAAGAAGACCACTCCACAGTGCAGGAGAGATAACTTGCAGGTGCCGTGACAGAAGGTATGGATCAGAAAAGACATAACGCACAGAAAGGAGTTAAAACTATGGGATTTTTAACAGGAAAAACAGCAATCATTACAGGAGGAGGACGCGCTGTATTAAGTGATGGAAGTTGCGGATCAATCGGATATGGTATTGCAACTGCTTATGCAAAAGAGGGCGCTAATCTTGTTATTACCGGAAGAAATGTAAAGAAGCTGGAAGATGCAAAAGAAGAATTAGAGAGATTATACGGAATTGAAGTGCTGCCGGTACAGGCAGATGTGAACGCCGGAGCGGACAATCAGGCGGCAGTTCAGAATGTAGTAAAACAGGCAGTTGACAAGTTTGGAAGAATTGATGTACTGATCAACAATGCACAGGCATCTGCTTCGGGTGTAACACTTGCAGATCACACAACAGAGCAGTTTGACCTTGCAGTATATTCCGGACTTTATGCAGTATTCTATTATATGAAAGCATGCTATCCTTACCTGAAAGAGACTAAAGGTTCAGTAATCAACTTCGCTTCCGGAGCAGGATTGTTTGGCAACTATGGACAGTGTGCATATGCGGCTGCAAAAGAAGGTATCCGTGGACTTACAAGAGTTGCAGCAACAGAATGGGGAGCAGATGGAATCAATGTCAATATTGTTTGCCCGCTTGCATGGACAGCACAGTTAGAGAACTTCCAGAAAGCATATCCTGACGCATTTAAGGCAAATGTTAAGATGCCGCCGGCAGGACACTACGGAGACGTTGAGAAAGAGATCGGACGTGCATGCGTACAGCTTGCTTCTCCGGATTTTAAATATATGAATGGTGAGACAATTACATTGGAAGGTGGAATGGGACAGAGACCTTAATTGGTTGCTGCACATACAGTTTAACCCCACCGCCGGTTTTGGAAATATCTCCTGACCGGCAGTGGGGTAATTTTTTAGGATAATATAATTTGACTATCAAAATACTTGACAAACAAAGGAAAAGAATATATACTTTGAAAGTCAAAATAATTCGTCGGAGATAAAATGCGATGTCACGATCTGTCTTCCGGCGGAAATATACAGAGGAATGAACATGATTGGAAGAATAACAGGAACGGGTTCTTATATCCCGTCATATTGTATGGATAATAACGACATTGCAAAATTAGTAGAAACCAGTGATGAATGGATTCAGGAACGCACCGGCGTGGCAAGGCGGCACATTATCACGAATGAGACAACCGTATCAATGGCAGCAGAGGCAGGAAAGCGTGCACTGGAAAATGCAAATGTCAGACCGGAAGAAGTAGATCTGATCCTTGTATCAACAATTTCTTCGAATGTAATACTTCCGTGTGCGGCATGTGAAGTGCAGAAAGAAATAGGTGCGTTAAATGCAACTTGTTTTGATTTAAGCGCAGCATGTACCGGATTTGTACTGGCATATAATACGGCAGCAGCTTATATTGCGGCAGGAATGTACCGGACAGTACTGGTTATTGGAAGTGAGAGCCTGTCGAATCTGACAAATTGGGAAGATCGCGGGACATGCATTTTATTCGGAGACGGAGCAGGAGCGGCGGTTGTACAGGCGTATGACGCACAGAATGAGGAAATAACGACAGACAGAATGTATTTTCCGGTGACACATTCCGATGGAAAAAGCGGAAAAGCACTTACGCTAAAGAGCAGACATGATGCAAATGGTCTTACAAAAAAGATCGACAAGGAAACAGTATTTGATGAAGAGCATTTCATGCAGATGGACGGACAGGCAGTATTTAAATTTGCTGTAAAAAAAGTGCCGGAAGTCATAACGGAGACGCTCGAAAAGAACAAATTAAAGAAAGAAAACATCGCATGCTATATTTTGCACCAGGCAAATCGAAGAATCATTGAAGCGGTTGCCAGGAGACTGGATGAACCGATAGAAAAATTCCCGATGAATCTTAAGGAGTATGGCAATACATCTTCTGCCAGTATCCCGATTTTGCTGGACGAATGTAACCGTAAAGGGAAATTAAAGAGTGGCAGTAAAATTGTACTTGCCGGCTTTGGCGCAGGACTGACATGGGGTGCGACAATCATTCAGTGGTCACAGCATTTGGAATAATCGTTCAGTGCAGTTTCGGCAGGCGATCGTATAAGGTCGAAATATCACAGAGATATAAAGAGCTGGAAAATTCCACCTTTATATAAAACGCCGGGAGAACATGACATCACAGGGAAGACTGCTTAGAGGATCTCCCAGCAGTATTTATAAGAACAGAAAAATAATGAAGATGAAGGAGAACAGACATATGTTAGAGAAAATTAAAGCGTTAGTAGCAGAAAACCTTGGAGTGGAAGAAAGCAAAATTACAGAGAACTCTTCTTTCAAAGAAGATCTGGGAGCGGATTCTCTTGACCTTTTTGAGATGGTCATGGGACTGGAAGAGGAATTTGAAATTGAAATCCCGACAGAAGATCTGGAACAGATCGTAACAGTTGGAGATGTTGTGAAATATATCGAAGCACATAAATAAAACAAGTGGCACAAAGTACAAATAAGTAAGTGAGGTTGAACTATGCAGACAGAAGTAACCAGATTATTAGAAATCGAATATCCGATTATTCAGGGCGGTATGGCATGGGTGGCAGAATACCATCTGGCGGCTGGCGTTTCAAATGCCGGAGGTCTTGGCATCATAGGTGCTGCATCTGCTCCGGCTGACTGGGTAAGAGAGCAGGTCAGAGAAGCAAAGAAGCTGACTGACAAGCCATTTGGAGTCAATATTATGCTGATGAGTCCATATGCAGATGAAGTAGCCAGAGTGATTGTTGAAGAAGGCGTAAAAGTTGTGACAACAGGAGCGGGCAGTCCTGAAAAATATATGAAAATATGGAAAGAAGCCGGCGTGAAGGTCATTCCGGTGGTTGCTTCTGTCGCACTTGCGAAGAGAATGGAACGCTGCGGTGCAGATGCAGTCGTAGCAGAAGGATGCGAAGCCGGCGGACATATCGGAGAAAATACAACGATGGTACTTGTTCCGCAGATCGCAGATGCGGTGAAGATTCCGGTGATCGCAGCCGGAGGAATCGCAGATGGAAGAGGAATTGCAGCAGCATTCATGCTGGGCGCAGAAGGTGTACAGATGGGGACGCATTTCGTAGTCACAGATGAGTCGCAGGTACACGATAATTACAAAGAGCGGATTATCAAAGCGAAGGATATTGATTCTCGTGTGACAGGAAGAACGACCGGACATCCTGTGCGAGCGCTTCGTAATGATATGACAAAGAAATATATAGAATTGGAAAATAAGGGTGCAGGCTTCGAAGAACTGGAACATCTGACACTTGGAGGTTTAAGAAAAGCAGTTGTAGACGGAGATGTGAAAAATGGAAGTGTCATGGCAGGTCAGATTGCAGGAATGGTAAAAGAAAGAATGTCCTGTCAGGCATTGATCCAGAAACTGGTGAAAGAAACCGATGAATTGATCGGAGGGAAAGGATTTTATGAGTAAAACAGCATTTATCTTTCCTGGACAGGGAGCGCAGAAAGCCGGAATGGGAGCTGATTTTTATGAAAACAGCGAACTGGCGGCGAAGATTTACGATGAAGCAGCAGAACATCTGGGAATAGATATGAAGGCGCTTTGCTTTGAAAAAAATGAGAAGCTTGACGTTACAGAATATACACAGGCGGCAATGGTGACAACATGCCTTGCTATGGAGAGAGTATTGGAAAATGCAGGTGTAAAACCGGATGTAACAGCCGGTCTGAGCCTGGGAGAATATACAGCCATTGCTGTGGCTGGCGGAATGACAGATCAGGATGCCATCCGTTTAGTCAGAAAAAGAGGAATACTGATGCAGAATACGGTGCCGGCGGGCGAAGGAGCCATGTGCGCAGTGATGGCGCTGGATGCGCAGAAGATTGAAAATGTCATTGCAGACATTTCCGGTGTAACGGTCGCAAATTATAACTGCCCGGGACAGATTGTAATTTCCGGTTCCATAGAAGGTATCAACAAGGCTTGCGAACTGATGAAGGCTGCAGGTGCAAAGCGTGCTCTGCCGTTGAAGGTAGGCGGTGCGTTCCACTCTCCGCTGATGAACCCTGCCAAAGTTGAACTGGAAGCAGCCATCAATGCAACAGAAATCCATGCTCCGAAGTGCCCCGTATATCAGAATGTAGACGCTATGCCTCATACTGACCCGGTAGAAATCAAGAAGAACCTGGTGGCTCAGCTGACAGCATCGGTACGTTGGACGCAAACAGTGAAGAACATGGTTGCCGATGGTGCTACGGACTTCACAGAGTGCGGTCCTGGTGCAGTGCTGCAAGGTCTTATCAAGAAGATTGCACCGGAAGCTACGGCTCACGGGATTGCATAATTCCTTAAATAGAATATTTTCAAGGCTGTCTTTCTTCAAATAGACAGCCTTTCTTGTTTTAGTAGGCCATTTTATTCAACGGGAGTCAGAACCACTGTTCGGAATACGCTGAAAAAGATACGTGCCACAAAGGGGCGCGAGTAAACAAAAAGTAATCACTGAAATAAAAAGTACGTTCTTTTGTTTTTTATTTCCGATTTTCCCTTACCTTTGTTGCCGTAAAGACAAAGGGGTGCCCCGACGGGCTGAGATTATACCCTCGAACCTGATGCAGTTAGTACTGCCGTAGGAATTGGATATTTCTTTCTTCACTGAACTTGCCGTAAAGACGCTTCTTTGTATTTACTTCCATTTGTTTTATTTCTTAATGAACAGAAAAATGAAAGTATTGGTCAACAACAAGGAAGTGAAAACCGGCGCCACTACCCTTTCACAACTTATCGAGGAACTTGCCCTACCGATGCAAGGCATTGC
>OLPD01000585.1_pt1 | contig 25758 bp, 24 predicted proteins | sample 1672111 | NCBI WGS metagenome assembly OLPD01 (sample SAMEA3136646, study PRJEB25190) | human gut metagenome
GAAAAGGCGGAATCGGTAAATCTACGACCGTTTCCAATGTGGCAGCAGCTTTGGCAGAGACGGGACTTAAGGTGATGCAGATTGGCTGTGATCCGAAAGCAGATTCTACGATATTGCTCCGTCATGGGGAAGCAGTTCCGGCAGTGCTTGATCTGTATAACGAGAAAAAACAGGCATTGCAGTTGGAGGATATGATCCGCATCGGATATAACGGTGTCATCTGCGTGGAGGCCGGCGGACCGACACCGGGACTTGGCTGTGCCGGCCGCGGGATCATCACGGCACTGGAAAAGCTAAAAGAACTGGGTGCATATGATGTGTATAAGCCGGATGTGGTTATATATGACGTACTCGGTGATGTGGTCTGTGGTGGATTTTCCATGCCGATGCGGAATGGTTACGCTGATAAAGTATTTATCATTACGTCCGGAGAAAATATGGCAATTCACGCAGCTGCGAATATCGCGATGGCAGTGGATAATTTTAAAAACCGTGGATATGCGGAACTTGGCGGATTCATTTTAAACCGCAGAGATGTTCCGAGAGAAGAGGAGAAAGTGGAAGAACTGGCAGAAGACTTCCGTACATCTGTCATTGGCACGTTGTCTCACAGTGAGCAGGTGCCACTTTCTGAGGAACAGAAAAAGACATTAATGGAATGCTATCCGGACAGTGCTATGGCAGGGGAATATCGCACTCTTGCAAAACAGATGTATGCCATCTGCAGGGAGGATGTATAGATGTTGCAGCGAGCAGGGAAAAAAATAGATTCAAAAGAGGCTGTGTTAAAAATCAAAGACGTATCGTATCCGGCGCCATTTGCTTCGGAACTGGAGTATAATTCTCCGGTGCATGGTAACTGGAACATTGTACATAGCGGAATGCAGGTGCCGGAATCTATTCAGATCTATGTCTGTGCAGACAATTGTATGCGTGGTGTTGTGCTGACAGCGGCAGAGATGAATGCGGCAGATCGTTTTTCATTTGTTATTCTGGAAGAGCAGGACCTGCTGAACAGTAATCTGGAGGATATTACCGTTGAGGGTGTGACGGATGTGTTGAACAAACGTGGAGATCATCCAAAAGCGGTGCTGTTGTTTACGGTATGTCTGCATCATTTTGTGGGAAGCAATCTGGATTATATTTACAGTGAATTGGAGCATCGTTTCCCGGATATCTGCTTTATTCGATGTTATATGGATCCAATCATGCAAAAGCATGGGCTAACGCCGGATCAGAAGCTGCGGAAAGCCGTGTATGATCCATTGCCGGAGTGTGAGCTGGATGAAAGGGCGGTATCCGTATTGGGCAGTGACTTTGCATTGAATGAGAGCAGTGATATCAAGCGTTTATTAAAACGATATGGCTATACTGTGCGGGAACTTCCGACGTGCGACACGTGGCAGGATCTATTGGATATGAGCAAAGGCAAGGTATTTCTTGACATTTATCCGGCTGGCAAATACGGGATGGAGACACAGGCGCGCAGGCTGAATCGGGAGCATCTGTATCTGCCGGGAAGTTTCAATTATGAAGAGATCGAGCAGCAGTTAAAGCAGCTTACGGATGCATTGGGACTTCCGGAACTGACAGAAGCGGAACTGACACGCGAGCGAGAATCTTGTGAGGCTGCGTTGACAGCAGCAAAGGATCTGATCGGAGACATGCCGGTCGTGCTGGATTATCTATATCATCCGAGACCCCTTGGACTGGCGAAACTGCTTCTGACACATGGATTTAACGTCAGAGCGGTGTACCTGGACGGTATCAACCCGGAGGAAAAAGACGCATTTGACTGGCTGCAGAAGTGTGCGCCGGAACTGGAACTGATCGCAACGATCCAGGTGAAAATGCGGGTGCTGCCAAGAGGCGGAGAAGAGGAAGTGCTTGCCATCGGACAGAAGGCAGCGTATTTTAGCAGAAGCTGTCATTTTGTTAATCTGGTGCAGGGAGAAGGTCTGTATGGATTTGACGGTATCCGCAGGACAGCAGAACTGATGATGGAGGCATACCGCGAAGAAAAAGATACAGAACAACTTGTAGTACAAAAGGGATGGGGGTGCGAGTGCTGCCTATGAGACAATCATATCGAATCATACCGATTTATACGGCAGATGTGTCCGGCGTATGTTCCGCACTGTACGAGCTGGGCGGAATGACCGTGATGCACGATCCGTCCGGATGTAACTCTACTTATAATACGCATGACGAGATTCGCTGGTACGATCAGGACAGCCTGATCTTTATTTCAGGTCTGACAGAGATCGATGCGATCCTGGGAAATGACCGGAAATTCATTGATGATATCGAGCATGCAGCCAGAGAACTGCATCCCAAATTCATCGCACTGGCAGGTTCTCCGATCCCATTTATGAACGGTACGGATTTTCCGGCAATTGCAAGAGTCATTGAGGCGGAAACCGGGATTCCGGCATTTCCTGTGCCGACGAATGGCATGCATGACTATGTGTATGGTGCAGGTATTGCACTGGAAGAAATTGCAAAGCGGTTTGTTGAAGTGCCCGATAGCAAGAAAGACGGTTCTTCCCGCAGTGTTAACCTGTTAGGTGTGACACCACTGGATTTTGGACCACAGGAAAATGTTGAATTATTAAAAGCTAATCTGGAGCAGTACGGATGGAAGGTTGTCTCAACGTGGGCAATGGGAGATGAACTTGAGACGCTGCAGCGATCTGCGGAAGCGGATGTGAACCTGGTAGTATCAGCCGTGGGACTGCGCGCAGCGAAAGTGCTTCGGGAAAAATTCGGAATGCCATATGTAATCGGAACACCGAATCAATGGATGGCAGAAGAAATCTCAAATGCACTGGACAAGGCAGTTGTCAGACAGCCAGAGCAGCCGACGGTATATTTGCAGAACCGCATGCAGCAGGATGCAGACATTACACTGATCGGTGAACCTGTTACGATGGGATCTTTAGCAGCAGGTATCGAGAAAAAGTATGGATGTGCAGTTCGCGTCTTGTGTCCATTAAAAGAATGTGAAGCATTACTTGGTGGAAAAGATAAAGTATTGCTTGGAGAAGAAGCAATGGAAGAGGCATTGAATGATGCAAAGATCATTGTGGCAGATCCGCTGTATCGCCCGATCTGTCCAAAGGACAGCAGCTTTTATGAACTTCCGCATGTGGCATTTTCCGGAAGGATATATATAGGGCGTTGATAATACCTTTTCGTTGCGGGCGAAATTTGGTAAAATTAAGCTAATATATGTATGGAGTACAGTGTTAAGGAGGAAGTACTGCAGTATCTCTGAACAAAAGAGCACGCAAAGCTGCTTATAAGGTTACGGTAGATCTCGGTGATTTTGGAACCAAGAACAGTTCTGCTCAGAAGTGATACGGATGAAGGATGCATCTAAAGTGACAAATAAAACAATGGTGGGTGATTCCAGGAACAGAGGATATGACAGGAGCTTATCATGATTATGCATTTCACTGGAAATGGTTCTTCCTGGGATTTATCATGAGTATTCCGCTTGCAGCAATTATTGGCGGGTTCGAGGTATTGATCGGACGGATATAATAAATTCAGCTGAAATTTAGGGATATAAAATCTTCTCGAAAATGTGGCAAGGGATTTTAAAGTGTGCTAAGATAATCAAAAGCATCATTGAAACTGAGCGGAAGCGAAGAAAGTGAGTATAAATCACACAGTAAGAAAAAGAAGCAGAATATATCTCAAAGGAGTAACAGCGTATGATGTACAATCCCCAGCTGGAGACATTTATCTGTGTTGTGGAATCGGGCAGTTTCAACAAGGCTGCGGAGAAATTATATATATCGGCACCGGCAGTAATCAAGCAGATTAATTCGCTGGAGAAAAGTTTGAATCTGCAGTTATTTGAACGGACTCACAGAGGACTTCAGGTGACATCGGCTGGCGAATCTCTGTACAAGGATGCCAGATATGTAATTCAATATTGCAAGGAGTCGGTTGCCAGGGCAGAGAATGCGATGGAGGCGAGAGAAGAAGTAATCCGTGTCGGAGTTTCTCCGATGACACCGCCGCAGGTATTTGTGAAATTATGGCCAGAGATACAGAAAATCAATCCAGATATCAAATTTCAGATGATACCTTTTGAAAACACGCCGGAGAATGCAAGAGAAGTACTTGGAAATCTGGGTCAGAATATTGATGTTGTTGCCGGGATATTCGACGATACAATGCTGAAGTTGAGGCAATGTAAGGGAATCGAACTGGCAAGAGAACTGTTCTGCGTGGCGGTATCAATGCAGCACAGACTGGCGGTAAAGGATAAGATTGAATTAGAAGATCTGCATGGCGAGACGCTGATGCTCATGCACAGAGGCTGGAGTGAATATGTGGATATGCTCAGGAGTGATCTGTGGGAACATCATCCGGAGATTCAGATCAAAGATTTTAATTTTTATAACATAGAAGTATTTAATCAATGTGAGAATAGTGATGATGTACTGCTTGCTGTGAAGAACTGGGAAAGCGTACATCCGCTGATTAAGATGATCTCTGTAAACTGGAATTACGGAATACCATTTGGATTGCTTTATTCAGAACACCCGGACAAAAAAGTACAGAAACTTTTAAAAGCGATTCGGAAAATACAGGGAAAATAATCAGGGCAGAGTTATAACTAAAAGGTTAATACTGCGTAACAAAGCGAGACTTCCATAGAAGTTTCGCTTTTTCTATAATAGGGGCAAATAGAGAAAGGAGCATCTGATTATGAAAAATTTTGTATTTGAAAATGCAACGAAAGTATATTTTGGAGAAGGTTGTGTGAAGGAATACCTTTCCTGCCTTGCGAAGAAGCATGGGGAGAAGGTGTTATTGGCATATGGCGGAGGCTCTATTAAAAAGAATGGCATTTATGATGAAGTTACAGCGATTTTGAAGGATGCCGGAAAAGAGATTATCGAATTCTCAGGCATCATGTCTAATCCGACCTATGCGAAAGTGTTGGAAGGAGCAAAGCTCGCAAAAGACCATGGAGCAGACTGGATCCTTGGAATTGGCGGAGGCTCTGTTATGGACTGCTGCAAAGCAGTATCTATGGCAGCAGTAAGTGAGAAAGATATCTGGGATGAATATTGGGCAAAACCGGGAGTGATTGATTTTGATCCATTGCCGTTAGGAGTTATCGTAACAGTAGCGGGAACCGGAAGCGAATGTAACGGCGGTGCTGTTATTACAAATGAGGAATTAAAGGTAAAAACAGGAAGAGATTATCCGAAGTGTAATCCGGAATTTGCACTTATGGATCCAACATACACATACAGTGTTCCGGTAAAACAGATGGTATCAGGAAGTTTTGATATTTTGTCTCATATCATGGAGACATATTTCAGTGAGACAGATGAGGACAATGTATCTGATGACATTTCAGAGGCATTGATGCGTAATGTTATCCGCAATCTGAGAGCAGCAATTAAAAATCCGGAAGACTACACTGCAAGAAGTAACCTGTTCTGGGATTCTACGATGGCAGAAAACCGAATTATCAAGCTTGGCAAGAAGTGTGATTTTGAGTGCCACCAGATGGAACATCAGCTTGGCGCATACACGAATTGTAATCACGGACAGGGACTTGCAGTGCTTCATCCGGTATATTACCGTCATGTTTATAAAGATGGACTTACCAAGTTCGTACGTTTTGCAGAAAATGTATGGCAGATTCCAAGAGATGGTAAATCCGATGAAGAATTTGCAGCGGCAGGTGTAGAAGCACTGGCTGATTTTATTAAAGAGGTAGGACTTCCGACTACATTGAAAGAACTTGGCATTGATGAAAATGTTGATCTGAAAGAGATCGCTGCATCATGTAATCTTGCGCCGGGAAGCTACAAGAAAATGACACATGCAGAAATCCTGGCAATCTTCATGGAGTGTAAGTAAGTGCATACAAAGGTAAAAGATGTGATAAATGATCCAGCGTTTGAGGATTATGGACGTTTGATATTTCCGGTAGATATGAGTATAGATAATGATCTCGAATTGCAGGATGTGGAAGAGATCCTTCCGTGGTACAGCGAGGTAAATCCTGAGCGTACAGTAGAGATCGTTAATTATATGAAGAATCAGGCAGAGTCTGGAAACCAGATCTTTTATGACATTTATTCGGATGAGGAGAAAAATGCTGATCCGGAAAAAGCAGATACAGGATTGTTTTTCTTCCGTGGGAATCCGGGAGAGAAGACTGCAGTGATCAATGCCGGAGGCGGCTTTGTGTATGTAGCTGGAATGCATGACAGCTTTCCACAGGCACTGGAACTTTCAAAAAGAGGATATAATGCGTTTGCACTCATCTATCGCCCGGGAGCGCAGACAGCCTGTGAAGATCTGACCAGAGCGATTGCGTTTCTGCATGAGCATGCGGATGAATTGCAGATTGACATGGAAGGCTATTCTCTCTGGGGAGGCTCGGCAGGAGCACGTATGGCAGCATGGCTGGGAAGTTACGGGACTGCTTATTTTGGAGAACAGGAATACCCCAAGCCGGGCGCAGTGATTATGCAGTATACGGGATTATCAGAGACGACCGGACAGGAACCGCCTACTTATGAATGTGTGGGAACCAGTGACAGGATCGCCTATTATCGTAGTGTGGAGCTTTATATCGATCGTATAAAAACTGCCGGAACAGATGCAGAAATTCAGGTGTTTAACGGACTGTCACACGGCTTTGGACTTGGGGATGGCACTGTAGCGGAAGGCTGGATCGATAATGCTGTAAGATTTTGGAAAATGCAGGTAAAGTGAGAGGAACAATGAATCATAAGCAGAAGATAAAAATACTCATTGATTTTCTGATGTTTATAACATTAATGCTTTTGATGCCGTATGAAATGGTTGGAGAAACAGCACATGAATGGCTTGGCATGGGAATGTTTGTGTTATTTATTTCCCATCATGTGATGAACCGCAAGTGGACAAAAAGCGTTGTGAAAGGAACTTATACGCCGATACGCCTGATGCAGACAGTACTGGTTATCGCTATGCTGGTATTAATGATTGGTTCTATGCTAAGTGGCATTGTGATATCAAGACATATTTTTAAAGATGTACATATCATGGGAATAAATACATTGGCGGGAAGCGTGCATATGATCTGTGCTTATTGGGGATTCGTACTGATGGCGGTACATCTGGGACTTCACTGGAATATATTCATGAAGATGATAGAGTCGTGGAAAGGAAAGTGGAGGAGCAGTGTGCGATGGCTGTTGAGAATCAGTGTATTTGCAATAGCAGGATCTGGAGTCTATGCATTTTCAAAACGTGATATTGCCAGCTATATGTTGCTGAGAAGCCATTTTGTATTTTTTGATTATACAGAATCGCTAGGAAACTATATGCTGGATTATCTGGCAATTATGATTTTGTTTATTGTAATCGGGCATTATCTGGCAATGTTATTACGAGGAAAGTTATTGAAGGAGTAGAGTTGTGAAGACAAGAGTATTAGGTAAAGAGTTAGAAGTATCTGCAGTTGGTCTTGGATGCATGGGAATGAGCCATGCATATGGAACACCATCTAGCAGACAGGAAGCAGAAGAACTTCTCGGTAAAGCGCTGGATCTTGGCTGTACATTTTTCGACACGGCGGAGGTCTATGGCACAGCGGATGATCCGCATCATAATGAGCGGTTATTGGGAGAGATATTGAAGCCTTATCGCAATCAGATCAAAATAGCATCGAAATGTGGAATCCGATTTGATGAGACGGCAACAACCGTCAATAAACCATTGATTCCGGATGGAAGACCGGAAACGATCAAAAAGTCGATAGACGGAACACTGGCACGTCTGAAAACAGATCATCTTGACCTGTATTATATTCATCGGATTGATACAAAGGTTCCGATTGAGGAGACAGCAGGTGCAATGAAAGAACTGATGGAAGAAGGCAAGATTCTGCACTGGGGATTATCCGAAGCCACAGAGGATGTGATACGCCGTGCGCATAAGGTGTGTCCGCTTACTGCGATCCAGAATCGGTATTCTATGATGTACCGTGATTATGAAGAATTATTTCCGGTACTGGAAGAACTGAATATTGGATTTGTTGCGTTTTCGCCACTTGCCAATGGACTGCTGACAGCGAAATATAAGGCTGGAGACAGGTTTGACACGGCTGGAGATTATCGAAATGCAATGCCTCAGTTCACAGAAGAAGGATTAAGAGAAAATGAGCAATTCCTGGAATGGATGGAAAATTTTGCACAGGAAAAGGATGCAACACCGGCACAGATCTCGCTGGCATGGATGCTAGCTAAGAAACCGTGGATCGTACCGATTCCCGGAACGAGAAAGCTTGGCAGACTGGAAGAGAATCTGAAATCAGCTGACGTGAAATTATCGGCTGAGGAAGTAAAAGAGATAGACGAGATGCTGGATACCATTCCGATGTCGCAGGTGTTTGGAGGATCAAAGATCAGGAGGTAATATACATGAAATATGCAATTTTAAATAATGGAGTTAAGATGCCGATGGCAGGTATAGGAACATTTCTGTTATCGCCGGATGAAGCAGAAAATTCTGTCCTTGCAGCACTGCAGGATGGATATCGGCTGATTGATACAGCAAATGCTTACGTCAATGAAAAAGCTGTAGGACGTGCTATGAAGAAATCAGGTATTGTGAGAGAAGGCATTTTCCTTGAGACAAAGCTGTGGCCGTCTTTTTATGAACAGGAAGATGCGGTAGAAAAAACGCTGGAACGTCTGGATACAGATTATATTGATCTTCTTTTGATCCATCAGCCGGCGGGAAATTATATCGCCGGTTACCGTTTGATGGAAAAGGCTTATAAAGAAGGAAAGGTAAAAGCAATCGGTCTTTCCAACTTTACAAAGGAGCAGGTTCAGGAAATTCTGGATATCTGTGAAGTAAAGCCTTCTGTATTACAGACAGAAGTACATCCGTATTATCAGGAAAATGAATTAAAAGAATTTCTGGATAAAGAGGATATTAAGATTCAGGCATGGTATCCGCTGGGACACGGAGACGCAGCACTGTTAAAAGAAGAGATATTTACGGAACTGGGTGAAAAATATCATAAGAGTAATGCCCAGATTATCCTGCGCTGGCATATTCAGGCCGGCAATATTGTTATTCCTGGATCTAAGAATCCGGATCATATCAGAGATAATTTTGACTTGTTTGATTTTGAACTGACGGATGAAGAGATGCAGAAGATCGGCAGCCTGGATAAAAATACGAGATATTATACGAGTACACCGGAATTATTACAGCGCTATGCAACAATGGTTCCGCCGGTAGATGAACAGAAATAATGATCAAAACAGAGAAAAGAGAAGAAGAACATGAGTATTTTATTTATAAACGGAAGCCCGAATAAGAAAGGCCACACACAGGCACTGGCAGATAAAAGGAAGCTGAGAATCTTCATGCGGTAGTCGGAACAATCAAAAATGTAAGCGCAGATGAAAAGGTGCTTTCAGAAGAGGATAAAGTAGATCCGACGAAATTAAATGCGTTGATCTTTGACCAGTTCCAGAGAGGTTACTATGTGGCTGGCGAGAAAGTAGGTCAGGCATGGGATGCCGGACAGGTAATGATGAAAGCAGCCCAGAAATAGAATGTACAATTTGTAGGATTCTGATTGAACTGATAAATAGTTATAAGTATTCTTAAATTGTGTTTTAAAAACTTTGATGCTATACTGACTGCATTGAATATAAGGTGTTAGCGAATCTCCTGCTATCGGCATACCGGGAAAGCCGAGCTTTGGATAAAAAGTGTAGGGAAGATTCGTTAACGCCTTTTCTGTTGTTCTGAACAGTCATATCAACAGGGCAGCAGTTCATTTGGCCAGATGAAATAGTAACAAATAGTTGTATAAAATGAATGGAGATTACTATGGAAAAGAAAAAAGCATCACTTGCTCTTTCGTCCCTGGCAATCGTATTGATTGTCGCATTTATTGCGGTAGGGATTGGCGTATTTAATGTAAATATTGCGATACTGTTGTTTTTATGCTGGATGATCATGTGGCCGTTTGCAGCACATCTGGGCTACAGCTTTTCAGAAATGGAAGGCTTTGCATATGAGATGGCACAGAAATGTATTGCTCCGGCAGCGATTATTCTTGCGGTTGGTATGATGATCGCGTCTTTTATGGCAGCCGGAACGGTTCCGACCATCTTAGTCGCCGGTTTGAAACTGATCACTCCTAAATTCTTCCTCGCACTTACATTTATCATGTGTTGCATCATGTCAGTAATCATGGGAACCTCATGGGGAACACTTGGAACGGTAGGTATTGCGATGATGGGTGTCGGCGCCGGCCTTGGTGTGAATCCCGCCATTACGGCAGGTGCAGTAGTCAGCGGAGCATGGTTTGGTGATAAGATGTCGCCGATGTCAGACAGCACGATCATGTGCTCTACGATTACAGAGACTTACATTATGGATCATATCAAGGCAATGATGCAGACTACGATCCCGGCAGCAGTTGTATCGGTAATTATTTATCTGGGAATTGGTATCTTTATTTCCGGAGACAGCTACGATGCAAGTACTGTTGACAGCATTATGAATGGATTAAAAGGAATGTTCCATATTAACCTGATTCCGGTCATTCCGATCGTGATCGTAATTGTAATGATCCTTATGAAAAAGGGAACTATCGTGTCTATGATGTCAGGAACCGTGGTTGCTATTCTGATTGCAGTGATTTATCAGGGTTATTCTGTAGCTGATATGGGAACATTTTTATACAGCGGATTTACCTGCGATACCGAAAATGAAATCCTTATCAGTTTGTTGAACCGTGGCGGTATGACAAGTATGTTAAGTCTGTTGGCAGTATTTGTAGGTGGACTTGGACTTGGCGGAATCCTGGATAAGACGGGCATGCTGGAGCCGATCTTCCATTATATTACTGAAAAATACAAATCGCCAAGAGGCATTATGCTGATGGCATGGTGTGCAACACTGCTGTGTATTTTGGTAATTGCGGATAATAATTTTGCTTTTGTTATGGTTGCAACCTTATTTGGAAGTGCATTCCAGAAATACAATCTGAAGAGCCAGAACTTATCCAGAATCCTGGAGGATGTAGGTACGCTTGGTAGTGCATTGGTACCATGGAATGTAGGCGCACAGTTTGCAGCAGGAGTATTAGGCGTATCGACACTGGCTTATATGCCGTATGCATTCCTGAACTGGATGACACCGATTCTTTCACTGGCATTTATCATTTTGCAGGTAAAGATAAAGAAGATTGAGGAATAAGAATGAAATATAATTTTGATGAAACAGGGGATCACAGGCAGGATGGATCGATCCGATGGGAACAGCCGAAAGGCAGAGACGATATCATTGGAATGGGAACCGCAGATATGGATTTTACCTGTGCACCGTGTATACGGAAAGTACTGCAGCCAATCTGCGAGGAGAATACATATAATTACCGATTCAAGCCGGAGAGTTATTTTCAGTCTGTGATACGATGGTTTCGAGAAAACTATCAGTTAGATGTGAAGAAAGACTGGATGAGCAATGTGCCGGGAACGATCGGAGCGGTTCGTCTGGTTATGGAGAAATTCAGTGAAAAAGGCGATTATGTATTGATGCATACACCTTACTTCACTCCGCTCAGAAGCGCGATAGAGGCATCCGGAAGAAAGTTTCTGGGAAATGCTATGAAGCTTCAGGGTGGAAGATATGAGATTGACTTTGATGATTTTGAAAAAAAGATCAAGGAGTACAAGCCTTCGATATTTCTGCTTGTGAATCCGCAGAATCCGACTGGGCGTGTATTTACACAGGATGAGCTGAAAATAATGGTAGATATCTGTGCGGCAAATCAGGTGCGGATTATATCCGATGAAGTGCATTTTCTGATTACGTATGAAGATTATAAGCACATTCCGATTCTCGCTGTATCAGAGAAAGCCAGAGAGATTGCGATTCAGGTATTCAGCTTCAGTAAAGGCTTTAACATCATGAGCCTTCCGCATGGAATTGTGTTTATTGCAAATGAGAAAATGCAGAAGGAATGGATGGATTATCTGATTCCATATAGTTTTGCATATGCATCCAATTCTTATGCGATTGCAGCAGTAACAGCAGTGACTGGTGGAGAAGCGGATGACTGGCTGGAGCAGGTAACCGCATACCTGACTGCCAACAGAGATTACTTTATCGAAGAAGTGAAACGAAGAAAATTGCCGATCACACCATTAAAGCCGGAAGCCAGTTTCCTGTTTTGGATTGATTGTAGAGAATCTGGTATTGATCCGGAGAAAGTAGATGAAGTATTCATGGAGCAGGCAGGAATTCAGCTGAATAATGGTCTGGAACATGGCGAAGAAGGACGTGGATTTGTCCGCATGAATTTTGCAGTGACCAGAGCAACACTGGATGCTGCTCTGGATAGAATAGAAAAAATATTTTTATAGATTCTTATTGGTTCTGCTCCTGGTAAGCAGCAGAGCCATAATGCCGGATGCAGCAGGAATTGTCAGCACGATACCGAAGGTTCCGCAGATTCCCTGTGCAATCTCAATGCTGAGGTAGTTAGAATTGATCAGCTGATTGAACTGCACCTGATAGGAGAAAAATACCAGAAGGGTGACAAATGCACTTCCGGTAAATGCCAGGATCAGTGTATTTGTCATGGTTCCGATCATATCTTTACCGATTTCAATGCCGGAATGATAGAGTTCGCCAGCAGAGAGTGCAGGATTGTGCATATATATTTCATACAAGGCAGAGACGATGGACATGCCAACGTCCATGATAGCTCCCAGAGATGCAATTAACACGCTGGCAAATAGGACGTCGTGAATCTGCAGATCGGTATTTTCGTTGATCAGCAGAAGCCCTTCGGTATCGGAACTGCAGAATCCATCGATATGGATCAGGGCAGACATGACACCGAACAGGATCAGTGAGCATAATACGCCTGTTGTAGAAGCAAGGATGGCTCCGGCTGTTTTTTTGCTCTGCCCATTTAATAAAAGTAAGGTGACGGCTGTAGATAATACGGCAGTCAGGATACTTGTCCAGATAGGTGACCATCCGGAAAAGACTGCAGGAAGCAGGAATTCTATGATGATAAACATCGAATACAGGAGTCCTGCGAGGGATTTCAGACCTTTGCTTCCACTGATACATATAATTGCGGCTATGAGAATTGCCGCGCAGGCAGCCATGGAAAAACGACGGTCATAATTAAATACGGTATAATAGGGCTCTATATCATCAGGAGTATCTACATTAATGATCAGGCGCATGTTTTCTTTAGCATATACGCTGTGTGTTTTGGTCAGATAATTAGTTACTTCTATAATAGAGCCTTTTTCATTGCCTTCTGTCATTTTTACTTTCAGATCCTGTGTACCCAAATATAATTTAAGACCTTCATCATATTCAATGTTTTCATTAGAAATCTCCACTACAATTCCCTGATTGTAGTGGAGAGTATCTGATACATATCGTGAATAAGATTTGTAGCCAAATTTCTGTAAAAAAAGTATCAGGATCAATGAGAGTAAAATGATAGCGAGCACAATGCTGTTATCTTTTATTTTTCTCATAATAAGTATCTGTTAGATTCCTTTCCTTTTTCTAATGTAAACTACGATTACACTTCCGGCCGCAAGCATCATCAGTCCTGCAGATGCAGCGTTTGCAGTATCTCCGGTTCTGACGGTTTTCTTGCCGGAATCAGAACCAGGTTTAGTATCTGTTGCGGATGGTTTGGTATCTGATACAGGGGTGAATGCAGGCTTCTTGGTATTAGAATCATTGTCAGAACCTGATCCGTTTCCAGGTTTGACAGGAGTTTCAGGGTTCTGTTCCGGATCTTTTTTCTCGGGAGCTTTTAATCCATCCATTGCACTTTTAAGAGCATTGTAGGCATCATCAAGTTCGCTCTGAGAAGCATTTTCATTTTCCAGAACAGACTTGGCATTTGTCAGTGCTGTTTGGAACGTATTCCAGCTTTCTTCTGTATAGTCATTGGAATTCAGTTTTTTTGATTCTGTTTCATTCACCAGATCCTTGAGAACAGAGGAATCAGTTTTATTAATGGTAAATGTGTCCAACACAGACATATCATCTGCATAGTAGGTAGTCATCGTGTAAGAAGTATCGGTAACATCAATATCTGTTACGGTTCTACGGTATGACTGATCCATCTTTGCAGAATATTCTGCATTCGGAGCCTTGATATCGTAGTATTTACTTCCGCTGGCAGAGTTGGCTGTCAGATAAAGAATGCCGGTTGAGTTGGTCACACTGCTTTGAACACCACGAGAGGTGTCAGGAGTAGATCCATTCATCATATAGGTTCTGGTGTATACATGGTCATGTCCCATTAATACAACATCAATGTCCAGGTCGTCGAATATCTGCGGAAATTCATTTCTTCTGTTGATGATATCACCATCATTTACATGGGATGCTGTCGAATAAATGGAATGATGAAAGACTACAGTTTTCCATTTTACATTCGGATTGGCAGCAATTGCTTCCTCGATAAATGCTTTGTGTTCAGCAGCAGAACGGTTGTTAGAGTTAATATCAATAAACAATGTATTCTCATATACAAACCAGTAGTCGGAACCAGCTTTGGTAATGCCTTTGTTACGACTTTCATTTGGAAGATTAAAGTGTTCGTTGTAAGCTGCAGAACTGCTGTCGTGGTTACCGATTGTTGTTGCACTTGGAAGAGAAGCAAATGCGTCATTCAGATAACCCACATACTGTGATTCGTTGGAAGCAGTATTCACCTGGTCTCCGGCAGATAACAGGAAATCCGGCTTTAATGTTGAGGTGATGAGACTTACGGTTTCGTTCCAGTTGTTTGCATCAGATGACGCATTACCGCTGGCACCAATCTGTGGGTCACCAACAAACGCAAAACTGTAAGATCCGTCATTTGCACTGGTCTTAAAGCTGTATGTTTTGCTGACCGTCGTTCCATTTACAACACGGTACACATATTCGCTTCCAGACTGCAGATTAGAAAGGACTGCCTGATTAGAATAGAAACCTGCATCATTAGAAATGGATGCGGTTGCCGGTACAGTCTGATAATTATCCGGGAACGTGTCTCCGTTTTTCGGAGCATACTGCACTTCTCCGGCGTCGGGTGTATCAGCGTACCAGGTGATTCCTTGGCTTATAGTGTCGCCGCCTACCGTCAGAATGACAGATTTCTGATTCACAGGAGTGACAGCAGGCTCGTTGCCGTCGGTTTCGTTATAATTCAGAGTCAGATTTTGGAATTCAAAGTAAATGTCAGAACTTGCTTCTCTGTCGTTATGAAGTTCTACCGAAAGTACATTATCACCATCTGTAAGGTAATTCTGAATCTCTGCTTTAGATAAATTCAGGTCAGCTTGTTTTGGGGCTCCGGCTGAAACACCTGCATAGAATATGTTACTGCTCTGAGTATTTGTTGGCATATCTACCGATTTTACCGGATGTCCATTGATATATACGGCAACTGCATCATCGTGAAATAATGTTCCGGTGATAGATGTCAGTTGTTCCAGATTGCTGACGTTGAAGGTTGTACGGAAGAAATATGTCGGGATATCAGTTGCAGTTCCGTCGATGTACTGCTGAAGTAAAATGGTTGGTGTAAAACCGTCAAAAGAAGTAAGAGCACCTCGTTTGGCACCGAACTTTCCTGAGGCTGTTTTCCATATTGTGTCATCAAATCCTTTTTCAGTCCAAGAGGTCAGCGAAGCCTGACCTTCAGCAGGGTCTGTGTTGTTGTCAAGATATTTCCACAGGGTTCCTTCGTTGATTACTGTAGAGGTCTGTGAGTTCTGTTCTTCGGCATGTACAACGGCGAGACCTGCAAAAGATGGAACTGCATTTACTGTGGCTCCGGCTGCTAACAGAATTGCCAGAGCAGTCATACCGATTCTGGTTGTACGATTTTTCATGATACGCCTCCTTATGCGAATTTACGTCTGATATTTTCCTTTTTCTCAAAAGTGCTTTCAATATATCATTGATCTTGTGGGTTAACAATAAATCTTACATAGATTTAAAGTTCTTTAAAAAAGATTTGATGTGTATTTTGCGGAAAACTGGAAAATGCGAGACAGACATGGAATGAAATGTGCTGTCTTTTATTTTAAACGTAAAATTATGTTGAAAACAAAATTTAATATGATGATATACAAATTACATAACTGATACAACTTTTTTAATACGTAATGCTACGTGATGTAATATAGGGGATACAAAAGATGTCGATGACGCCGAAACAACTAATAAAATATCTGAAAAAAAGTGGCTTTCAAGAGATAAGTCAAAATGGTTCGCATGTCAACATGGTAGCTGTATAGCGGAGGTTATGTATATGAATAAACTATTTTATCCGGCGATATTTCATACTGCTGAAGAAGGAGGTTTTTTGGATTACATTTCCGGATTTTCCGGAATGTATTACAGAGGGAGATGATATGGAGGATGCATATCGGATGGATAAGGCTTAAATATTCCTTAACATTTGACCTCTGAATTCTATGGGGTTGTTCTTTTTGAGAAAATGCTATATAATACCTAAGTGTTAACCCCAAAACATTCAGGAAAGGATTATATTTATGAGAATGCATAAAAAACGAATCGCACGGTACGGAACAGCCCTTATCTGTGCATTCGGTGTCGCACTGTCATCTATGCCGGTGCATGCAGAGGACATTGAGAGCCTTGAGAATAAGACCAGTAATCTGCAGGATCAACTGGACGGGATTAATCAGGATATGGTTGAGATCAGTGATAAGATCGCTGAGACCGAGGCACAGATTGAAGAGTCGAACAATGAAGTGTTCCGACTGGAAGCATCACTTCAGATTTCGCGTAACAATGAAGAGAAGCAATATGAAAATATGAAGTCCCGTATTAAGTACATGTACGAGAATGGTTCGGAGAGTATGATCTCTATGCTACTCAGTGCAGACAGCATGGCAGATTTACTGAATAAAGCAGATTTTGTTCAGAATGTCACCGAGTATGACAGGGATATGCTGGAGAACCTGGTGAAAGTACGTGAAGGTATCGAGACACAGGAAGATGACCTGAAGAGCCAGCAGACAGAACTGGCAGATCTGAAGGAACAGCTGAACAGCGAGCAGGCTGAATTGCAGGCGAAGGCTGATGCCACATCGACAGATCTTGCTACATTTAATGCACAGCTTCAGGCAGCACGTGATGCTAAGGTAAAGAAAGAGGAAGCAGCGAAGCAAAAAGCAGCAGAAGCAGCTGCGAACACAACGACTTCTTCTAATAAGAATAATAGTTCGTCAAGTAACACGAATTCCGGAAGCAATAGTTCATCTAACAGCAATTCTGGAAGCAATTCCGGAAATAATCATGGTAACTATGTGATCCCATCAGGTGGCTTGACCCCGTCTAAGGGACGTATCTGGTTTAACGGACATTCTGAGACCTATTATTCACAGAAAGTACTTCCGGGAGGTGGACTGGCGATTCCTGGACGCCATATTGCGAGCGATGGTACGATTCGCGACAAGGATAATTACATCGTAGTTGCAAGTGATGATTATCCGAAAGGCACAGTTGTTCAGACTTCATTAGGAGCCGGCAAAGTGTATGACAGCGGAAGTGGAAAAGGTAATATTGACCTGTATACTGATTGGTAAGATCAGACACAGCGCCCTGTTTTCGGACAGGGCGTATCTTTTATTGTAAAATACTGGTATGATAGACAGAGAACGGAATTATTGATAAAGGATTCTGAGGGAGTGAGTCAGATTGAAGAAGAATAAATATGAAATAGATATGTGCAATGGCACGATTATGGATAAGTTAATCTCCTTCTCGGTACCGCTTATGGTGTCGGGAATTTTGCAGTTACTGTTTAATGCAGTAGATATTATCGTGGTAGGAAGGTTCAGTGGAAGTTGGGCATTGGCGGCGGTTGGTTCTACAACGGCGCTGATCAATGTATTTACAAATCTGTTTATCGGCGTGTCGCTGGGAGCCAATGTACTTGCGGCCAGATTCTATGCTGCCGGAAGAGACCGGGAGATGTCTGAGACAGTACATACAGCGATCACATTTGCCCTGATCAGCGGTGTTGTAATGGCTTTCGTAGGATTAATCTGTTCCAGATATGCACTGGAGATCATGGGAACGCCGGATGATGTCATTGAGCAGGCAGCATTATATATGAAGATATATTTTATGGGGATGCCATTTTTTATGTTGTACAATTATGGTGCGGCGATACTGAGAGCGGTAGGAGATACAAAGCGTCCATTGATGTTTCTTATTATATCCGGAGTGATCAATGCAATACTGAATCTGATCCTGGTTATTGCATTTCATCTGGATGTGGCGGGAGTGGCGATTGCTACAGCCATTTCCCAGATGATATCCTGTATTTTAATCCTGCGCTGTCTGTACAAGACGGAGAGTAGTTATCAGCTTAGATTTTCTAAATTGACGATCAGAGGTGTGTATTTGAAGCAGATCTTTCAGGTGGGCATTCCGGCCGGCATCCAGAGTATGGTCATCAATCTGTCCAATGCGCTGCTGCAGTCATCAGTAAATTCATTTGGTTCTGTAGCAATGGCAGGTTATACAGCTGCAAACAATATTCTTGGCTTCTTATATATGTCTGCTAATGCAGTGACACAGGCATGCATGAGTTTTACCAGTCAGAATTATGGTGCGGGAAAGCCGAAGCGGATGGATCGTGTATTGATTGATTGTATGATATTGTCCTGCGGGATACTGTTAGTATTAGGAACATGTGCATATATGTTTGGTCCGGAGATTCTGCGGATCTACACATCAGAGGCAGAAGTAATAAAAAATGGCATGGCAATATTCTCATGTACCACAATTACGTATTTCCTGTGCGGAATCATGGATCTGTTCCCGGGAGCACTGCGTGGAATGGGATATTCAACAGTACCGATGATATTGTCGGTGCTTGGTACAGTAGGAACCAGAATCGTGTGGATCTTTATGATCTTTCCATCACACAGAGCATTGGATCTGTTGTTCATTTCTTATCCGGCATCCTGGTTTATCACAATTGTTATGCAGGTGATCTGTTACTGGTTTGTACGTAAGAAAGTGAAAATGAAATTTGTGGCACGGGCATGAGAAAGGAGAACGGTATGAATATATTTGAGATCATAGGACCGGTGATGGTTGGACCGTCCAGTTCACATACAGCTGGTGCAGTGCGTATTGGATTTGTGGCGCGTAATCTTCTGGGAGAAGAAGTAAAAGAAGCGGAGATACTGTTATATGGATCGTTTTTGGCTACCGGAAGAGGACATGGTACAGACCGTGCGCTGGTAGGCGGTCTGATGGGGATGAAGCCAGATGATTACCGAATCCCGAATAGTATAGAGATTGCAAAAGAGCGGGGAATCAAACTGAGATTTGGAGAGGCAATCCTAAAAGAAGGACATCCGAATTCCGCACTTCTTCGCCTGAAAGGAGAATCCGGTAAGAAGCTGGAGATTATCGGAGAGTCTCTTGGGGGTGGGAGAATCAATATCGCACAGATTGATGGTATCGAGACGAATTTCTCAGGAGAGAATCCGACACTGATCGTACACAATCTGGATCAGCCGGGGCATGTATCAGAAGTGACGGCGATGCTTGCGCACAAGTCGGTCAATATTGCTACGATGCAGCTATACCGCTCTGGCAAAGGCGGGCGGGCAGTTATGGTAGTAGAATGTGATCAGGAGATTCCGGAAGAAGGCATACGATGGCTGGAGAGAGTAGAAGGCATCCTGAAAGTAACTTATCTGAAGAAAGCGGAGGACGAGTAAATGGCAGAATATCACAGTATCAGAGAATTGCTGGAGATATGTGAATGTGGAAATCAAAAGATCTGGGAAGCTGTAATGGAACAGGAAGCGGCTGAAAGCGGATTGACGGAAGAACAGGTATTTCAGAAGATGGAGCGCATGTATGAAGCAATGCGTCTTGCCGACGAGAATTATGATGCAGAATTGAGATCCGGCAGTGGTGCAGCCGGTGGAGACGGTGAGAAGATGCGTGCATATAATGCCAGTGGAAAGAATCTCTGTAGTCCGTATACCAGTCTGGCGATGGAAAAGGCACTTAAGATGGCAGAGTCCAATGCCTGTATGAAACGGATCGTGGCAGCACCGACAGCGGGATCCTGTGGAGTGATTCCTGCGGTAGTGCTTAGCTATGAGGACTGTGAGCATGCATCGAAAGAAGAAATCGTGCAGGCACTCTTGGTGACAGCGGGGATCGGGAAAGTAATCGCAGAGAATGCATCAATTGCGGGAGCGTCTGGCGGTTGTCAGGCGGAGATTGGTTCGGCAAGTGCCATGGCAGCAGGAGCACTGGCGTATCTGCAGGGCGGTGATAATGAGCAGATCGTACAAGCGGCGACATTTTCTCTGAAGAATATGCTGGGACTTGCCTGTGATCCGGTGGGTGGACTGGTAGAAGTCCCATGCATTAAGCGGAATGTGGCAGGTGTGATGAATGCAGTAGCAGGAGCACAGCTTGCTATGGCTGGTATCCGTAGCGCGATTACACCGGATGATACGATTGACAGTATGCGGCGGATCGGTAATGATCTTCCGGTTTGTCTAAAGGAGACCAGTACAGGTGGACTTGCGGTAACAGAGTCAGCGAAAAGAATTTTAGAAAAGATTAGTAAAAAGAATTCATAGAGAAAATGAGAAAATAAAAAGAAGGCAACTGATAACGCAAAAGTTATCAGTTGTCTTCTTTAATGTGCTTCTTCAGTGCTGCGAAACTCTCTGCGCTGATTACATGTTCGATACGGCAGGCATCTTCAGCGGCAACTTCAGCATTGACACCAAGCTTGGTCAGCCATGCGGAAATGACCTGATGACGTTCATAGATGCGTTCTGCAACTTCTTTACCTTCCGGAGTAAGTGTGATATATCCTTCCGGCGATACGACGATGTGGTCACTCTGGCGGAGCTTTTTCATAGCAACACTTACGCTTGATTTCTTGAAATCCAGTTCGGTAGCAATATCTACAGAGCGAACAACCGGACACCGTTCGCTGAGGACCAGGATGGTTTCAAGATAATTTTCAGCGGATTCATTCTTTATCATTTATCATACCTCGTTTGCTAGTATCTTGTGTTCTTATTAATATACCATATTTAAATGAAAAGGGCAAATATGTAGAAAAAATCCAATTAAAAATGAGATATTTCGTCAGTTAGTTAAAACTAAGAAATATACTTGACATCTAATATATGTTAGTGTATACTAACGATGAAAATCATAGATGATAAGAAATATCATTTTTAATCTAACGCATTAAGAAAAGAGGTCGATTATGATGCCACTTACTATGGCAAATGTAGGTGAACCAGTAACAATTAAGAGGATTGGCGGAAAAGAAGAGACCAGGAAGTTTCTGGAAAGTCTGGGCTTCACGGTTGGTGGAACTGTCACAGTAGTATCAGACGTTCAGGGAAGCGTTATTGTTAATGTGAGAGATTCCAGAGTTGCGGTCGGTAAAGATATTGCAATGAAGGTTATGGTTTAGGAAGGTAAGAAAGGAAGAAGGAAATGAAGACTTTAAAAAATGTAGCCTGTGGTCAGACAGTAAAAGTAACCAAACTGACAGGTGACGGTCCGGTTAAGAGAAGAATCATGGACATGGGAATCACCAAAGGTGTAGATGTATTTGTAAGAAAAGTAGCGCCTCTGGGAGACCCGATCGAAGTCACTGTTCGTGGATACGAGCTTTCCATCAGAAAAGCAGATGCTGAAATGATCTGTGTAGATTAATTTTTTGCCCAATAGTTAGTAAGAACTTACTTTGGGAAGAAATGACAAACTAATAGGAAAAGGAGAAATGAAATGTCAGTAAAAATTGCACTTGCGGGTAATCCGAATAGTGGTAAGACAACATTGTTTAACGCACTGACAGGTTCCAATCAGTTTGTAGGAAACTGGCCTGGCGTTACAGTAGAGAAAAAAGAGGGTAAATTAAAAGGACACAAAGACGTTGTGATCATGGACCTTCCGGGTATCTATTCCCTGTCTCCATACACGTTGGAGGAAGTGGTTGCCAGAAATTACCTGATCGGCGAGAGACCGGATGCGATCATCAATATCGTAGACGGAACCAATATCGAGCGTAACCTGTATCTGACCACACAGATTATGGAACTTGGTATTCCGGTGATCATGGCAGTTAACATGGCTGACCTTCTGGAAAAAAATGGTGATAAGATTCACTTGAATAAGCTATCTGAAAAGCTTGGTTGTGAAGTGGTATCTATTTCCGCACTGAAGGGAACCGGAATCAAAGAAGCAGCAGAAAAGGCTGTGAAGCTTGCTAATGCTAAGAAAGTGATCGAACCGGGTCATGAATTCTGTGCAAAGGCAGAGGAAATCATCAGTGCAGTAGAAAATCGTCTGACTGGTATTGTTCCGGCAGAACAGGAAAGATTCTTTGCTATCAAACTTCTTGAGAAGGACGATAAGATTGCATCGCAGATGAAGAGCGCACCGGATGTATCTGCTGAGATCAAAGAGATGGAAGATGCATTTGATGATGATACAGAGAGTATCATTACCAATGAAAGATATGTATATATCTCTTCTATCATTGGTGATTGCGTAACTAAGAACAGGACAAAGGAAATGTCAACATCTGATAAGATTGACCGTATCGTAACCAACAGATGGTTAGCACTTCCGATCTTTGCAGTCATCATGTGGGTTGTTTATTATGTATCTGTAACAACTGTAGGTGCTATCCTGACAGACTGGACCAATGATACACTGTTTGGAGAATGGATCATTCCAGCGGCACAGTCTTTCTTTGAAGGAATCGGCTGCGCAGACTGGTTAACAGGACTGATTGTTGATGGTATTATCTCCGGTGTAGGTGCCGTACTTGGATTCGTACCACAGATGCTGGTACTGTTCTTCTTCCTGGCAATCCTGGAGTCCTGCGGATATATGGCTCGTGTAGCATTTATCATGGACCGTATCTTCCGTAAATTCGGACTGTCCGGCAAATCATTTATCCCGATGCTGATCGGAACCGGTTGTGGTGTACCTGGAGTTATGGCTTCCCGTACGATTGAGAATGACCGTGACCGTAAGATGACGATCATGACTACAACATTTATCCCTTGTGGAGCGAAGCTTCCTATCATTGCCCTGATCGCAGGAGCAATCTTCAATGGAGCTTCATGGGTAGCACCGAGTGCTTACTTTGTAGGTATTGCAGCTATCATCTGTTCAGGTATTATCCTGAAGAAGACTAAGATGTTCGCAGGAGATCCGGCACCATTCGTTATGGAGCTGCCTGCATACCATATGCCGACCGCTGGAAATGTACTGAGAAGTATGTGGGAGCGTGGATGGTCATTCATCAAAAAAGCTGGTACAATTATTACATTATCAACAATCGTTGTTTGGTTCCTGCTGAACTTCGGTTGGGTAAACGGACACTTTGGAATGCTGAACTTCGACGGACTTGAAGGAGCAGCAATGGAAGCAGCTCAGGCTGAGTGTATCCTTGCTAAGATCGGTAACCTGATCGCCTGGATCTTTACACCGCTGGGATGGGGCAACTGGAAGATGGCTGTTGCAGCTATCACAGGACTTGTAGCAAAAGAGAACGTAGTAGGAACATTCGGACAGCTGTTTGGTTTTGCAGAAGTAGCAGAAGATGGTACAGAGATCTGGGGACAGCTCGCAGGAAGCATGACTGTAGCAGCAGGCTACTCATTCCTGGTATTTAACCTCCTGTGTGCACCTTGCTTCGCAGCAATGGGAGCTATCAAGAGAGAGATGAACAATGCAAAATGGTTCTGGTTCGCGATTGGATATCAGTGCAGTCTTGCATACATTGTTTCACTTTGCATTTACCAGATTGGTACACTTGCTATGGGCGGTGGATTCGGAATTGGAACAATCGTGGCATTCATTCTGATCCTTGGATTTGTTTATCTTCTGTTCAGACCATACAAAGAAAGTAAGACATTAAATGTAAATGTAAGAAGCGTGGCAGGCGCTAAATAATTCTCCTGCCTGTTAAGGGAGGAATTGTCATGGGAACAATTGTGGTATTGGCGGTTTTGCTTGTAGTCGTATATTTCGCAGCAAGAAGTGTAATACGTGATAAAAAGAATGGGAAATGCAGCGGCGGCTGTGCAGGATGCAGTGGTTGCGCAGGCAGCTGTCCATCCGAACATACGACATCAGTGAACCAGACAAAGAAGAAATAAGAGGTCTTAAGATGGATAAACAAAAAGAAATGATCATTGCAAGGCTCAGGGAAAAAGGATGCCGTATCACAAAGCAGCGACTGGAACTTCTGGATGTTATACTTAATAATCAGTGCTCCAGCTGCAAGGAGATCCATTATCTTGCCTCTAAGGTAGACAGTGGGATTGGAATTGCAACCGTATATCGGATGGTCAATGAACTGGAAGATATCGGCGTGATCAGTCGTAAGATTGTGTATGACCGGGCAATGGCAGTATAACAGTAAGACAAACATATAAGAACATACAAAGGGGCTGTCGGGAAATAGATAGTTCCAAAGGAGGGAGGGTATGACTCGTTATGAGTCATACCCTCCCTGAAATTTATCTAAAAAAGAAAAAAGACGGCTAACGACAACCATCTTTTTCTCCGTTACATGTTATGCGGAAGAAATCGGCATTAGCCGATTTCCCCTTTGTAAAATGAATGACTATCCAAGAAGCTTTGCCATAATAGTGGCATAGAGTTCCTGGTTCTTTTTCTGCCAGTTGTCGGTTACAGCCTGTGCTTCGGCTTCGGAAGGCACTGTAATCGTAAGATCGATCAACGGCAGTGCGTTCTCGGTTACCTGACAGTGTACCGAATATTCCTGATTGGTATTGCGGTAGTAATCTGCTTTGACAGAACTTTCATTCTTTAAATCATATTTCTTTTCTTTCAGATATTCATTAACATCTTTCTGAATATCCTGTGAAATGTTGTTTTTAAAATAATCAATCGTAGAGGAACCGTCTTCTGTCAGATGATACAGGGTACGGTTATGTGTGGACTCGTCCCGAATCAGTCCGGCATCCATCAGTTCCGACAGAGCCTGCTGCAGCTTAAAGTAAGTAGTATAGCCTTTGTCCAGCACGAATTCTGATATCTGCGATGTGGACAGTGGGAAATCTACACGATCCAGCATATATAATACGATTAGCTTATACAGTGTAAGTGGTTGTGCCATTGGTATAACTCCTTCCCTGCCAGATGTTCTGGGTTTTTAGATAGGCGTTCAGCCGATTTAGCGTGTCGCGCTTACGCGTAGTCCATTGTGGCTCGATCAAGAGCCTAGATGGACCGTCGCCGGTTAACCGGTGGATCACAATGTCCGGTCTCAGATGGCTGATACAGTCACCTAAGAGTGCCAGATATTCATCCATAGTCATAACCGGAAATGGATGCTCGCGGTAATAATCCGCAAGATCCGTGCCCTCCAGTATGTGGAGGAGCTGTAATTTGATGCCCTGGATATCCAGGGTGTTCAGATATTGAACAGTGGCAAGCATCTGTTCAAAGGATTCGCCCGGAAGTCCGAGGATTACATGGACGATAACAGAGATTCCAATTCTGCGCAGATTCTCTACGGCTTCCAGAAATACCGAAAGCTCGTATCCCCGCCTGATGAAGGTAGCAGAATCCGGATGGATGGTCTGTAATCCAAGTTCGACCCAGATGGGTTTGATCTGAGACAGTTCTTGT
>OLPD01000595.1_pt1 | contig 25489 bp, 19 predicted proteins | sample 1672111 | NCBI WGS metagenome assembly OLPD01 (sample SAMEA3136646, study PRJEB25190) | human gut metagenome
AGCGATTACACAGGGAATACTGATTGCCGGTCTTTCTACATACGTGAACCAGATTGTAAAGCAGGCAAATAAAGACGAATAAGGGATGAGAAACCATCCCTTTTCTTTCTATGAAAGGAGACGGACATGGAAATAAGAGGAATTGATGTATCTGCCTGGCAAGGGAAAATTGACTGGAAAACAGTTGCTGATTACGGCATGGGGTTCGCAATCCTGCGGATTACAGAAGCGGGAAACGTGATAGATAGCTACTTTGAGCAGAACTTCTCTGAATGCCGGAAATACAATATCTCGGTTGGGGCATATAAGTATTCCTATGCTATGACAGTTGCGGAGATACAGAGCGAAGCCAGAAAAGTAGTGGAAGTTTTGAACGGGCGAAAACTGCAGTATCCGGTCTGGCTGGATCTGGAATGGAATAATCAGAGAAGCCTCGGAGCTGAACAGATCCATAAATTGGCAGAAGCATTCGAAAAGATTATCACGGCAGCGGGATATAAATTTGGTATTTATTGCAATGTGGATTGGTACCTGAATGTAATTTGTAGCCATCTGAAAAAATATGATTTCTGGATCGCACGTTATCCGGCATCAGATAACGGCACCTTACAGGAACGACTCCGGCCGGACTTTGGTGTGGGCTGGCAGTATTCCAGCAAAGCGAAGATACCAGGCATCAGCGGACTTGTAGATAGAAATGTATTTTACAAAGATTATAACGATGCAAAAGATATAGCAAAGGAAAACACAGTCATGACAAAGAGTGAAGCTATCAACGTAGTTCTGGGAATTGCAGAAGAAGAGATCGGGTACCTGGAAAAGAAAAATAACAGCCAGCTTGACAGCAAGACTGGAAATGCCGGATCAGCAAACTATACAAAATATTGGAGAGATATAAAACCATCCTATCAGGGGCAGCCCTGGTGTGCAGCGTTTATCTCCTGGTGTTTCATGAAAGCTTTTGGTCTGGATAATGCAAAGAAACTCTTAAAACACTGGCCGTATGTATACTGCCCAACCTTAAGCGTCTTATTTGTAAAAAATGCCAATCCAAAAGTTGGAGATATTGTTATATTTAAACACGGCGATACATTTACCCACACCGGCTTTATAACAAAAGTAGCCGGAGACAGGTTCTGGACGATTGAGGGAAATACTTCCGGAGCATCCGGTATCGTGGCAAATGGTGGCGGGGTGTGCCAGAAGAGCTATTACAACAGTAATCTTCCGGGGACAAAATTTTGTACACCGGACTATTCAATTGTTTTATCTGCAGATAAAGATGAAACAGACAAGACAACAAACCCAGAAGGAGGCAGCTACATGTTTAATCCAGAGACAGTAAAAGCAGGAGACAAAAATACATCTGTGCTTCTCTTACAGGAAATCTTAAGAGCCAGAGGCTTTAAAGGCAAAAACGGCAAAGCCCTGAAACTTACATGGACAGCAGATGCAAACACGATTTACGCTCTGAAAGCTTATCAGGAATCCAGAAAAGAAGTTTTGGAAGTGGATGGTATTTGCGGATCTGCTACTTGGAAAGATTTAATTGCGATTTAAAGTAAATATAAATAAAAAAAGAGTAAGGGTACAATGAGTACCCTTACCCATAAGATATTGTATCAGCTTCATTGCTTCTTATATATTATAGGGTATTACACTATGGGCCACCGTACTGGCTCATGATATACTGTGCAATTTTGGCATTGGGTTGTGTGATATTGATCGGATATTGAAGCCTTTTTTCATAATTCCACATAAATTATCTGCACGCTCCTTCCTTTTCCCATGGGAATGGCTGTTCCATCCATTTCCAGATAGATTCTCCGGTCTGATCTGTAATGTCAATAATCAGGGGACCATATGCTTCGGCGTATTCTTTTAATAGCTTTTTTCGTTCCAGCACAAGTTCGTGACAGTAAGTCAGAGCCTTTTCATCACAGGGATGTGTGTCAAGGTACAGAGTCATATCGTTGACTGCGAAACTGACCTGATCGATATGGTTTAATAACTGTTTTTTGGAGCAATCTGTTTTCATCTTCGAATACCTCTCTTTCCACAAAATGGTTTGCATAACTGTGGGAAAATGGTTCCTGCATTTAATGCATACTGCAGTGGGAAATTCTCTGTAAACTTCTGGCAGGGAACATATGCCATTGCAGGTTCCAGATACTGAAGATGCGAAAACATTTCATGTTTTTTTTCTTTGACACCCGGTATAGTACAGCTGCAGTCTGTCGTGTTTCTGACAGAGCATTCGGAACTGTTCATATTTCTATTTGAAGGCTGAGGCATATTCATACCGCAGGTACGGTTATAAGGGCGGTTGCCGGAACATCCCATCCGATAATTTTCCATATATAATTCCCTTCTCTGAAAACTGTTTACATTATATTTTATGTCATGCTCATAAAACCGTGCTCATACAAGTCGAAATTTCATTGCCATAGTGAAGATTCGTTACTGTTCACATACCACTATCCCGCGAGGTGTTTTGGCATGAATATGCCAAAATCCCGAGACATACAAGCCAAAATTCCATTGCCGCAGGCAATCTGGAATGAATTTTGGCTAAGTTACTGTGAACGGAGTGAACAGTAACGAAGATTCATATCGTCTGATAGACAGATTTCTTTTTACTTTAGAATATGCTATTATATATAGGAAATATTTGCTGCCTGCCAAGTGTCAGCATCCAAAGAAAGTCGGGAGGTACATAAAGATGAAACTTACAATATTGGGAACCGGAAATGCAAAGGTGACGAAATGCTATAACACCTGTTTTGTGCTAAATAAAGATAAAGAATATTTTATGATAGACGGAGGTGGCGGAAACACAATTCTGAAACAGCTGGAGGACGCAGGAATCAGCTGGAAAGAAATCAGAACTATATTTGTGACACATAAACACATTGATCATCTGCTTGGAATAATATGGATGCTTCGTATGTATTGTCAGGGAATGGCAAGAGGACAGTTTGACAGTGAAGTGACTATCTATGGACATGATGAAGTGATCAGCCTGCTGAAACAGATGGCAGAGATGCTTCTCACACCAAAGGAAACGAAATTTATCGGAGACAAAGTCCATCTGGAAGAAGTAAAGGACGGAGAAGATAGAACGATTCTGGGACACAGGGTGACATTTTTTGATATTCTGTCTACAAAGGCAAAACAGTTTGGGTTCTGCATGGAGTACGCAGAGGGAAAGAAGCTGACCTGTTGTGGAGATGAGCCATATAATGAATGTGAACAGAAATATGCCAAAAACAGCACATGGCTTCTTCATGAAGCATTCTGTCTGTTCTCTCAGGCAGATAAATTCAAACCATATGAGAAACATCATTCTACTGTAAAGGATGCCTGTGAGCTGGCACAGAAACTTGAAGCAGAGAATCTGATCCTGTATCATACAGAGGATAAAAATATTTCCAGACGAAAGGAGCTCTACACAGAAGAAGGCAGACAGTATTATAAAGGAAATCTTTGGATTCCTGATGATCTGGAAACCTACAAATTATAAAAAGACAAACCTCCGGAGGCTTGCCTTTTTTACAGCAATCTTTTTAAATGTATCATTTATGAGGGTTGCCATAGTGATTATGCTGTATGGTCCACATGTGTTTTGGTGTCGGAAGACAAAACTTCACATGTAGTATGATCCTGTGAAAAAGTTTCCATAATTCCTGAAATAGTCCTGTGCAGATAAGGACGGTACTCAGCCAGAGACACAGGTTGCTGATACAGAATGCAGCTGTAGCAGGTGGAACCTACCAGCTCAATGATCGTAAAGAGCATCAGTTCCGGATTTTTATAATGTAGTCCGCTTTGAGCAAGCATATCCAGATAGGACTGATAAAAATTATATTCGTCGTTAGGCATTTTTTCCTCAAAAGCACCCTTGAAGACACCCCAGGCAAGATTCTTTGAAATAAACAGCAGGAGAGTACGGTCTTTATTCAACTCAGTAAGAATGTAATCTATAATAAAATGTACCTGCCTGTCAAATTCGCTGATATGTGCATTCTGCACAGCCTCATGGGCCCGGAAAAATAATTCTCCGGTCTTGTGGGAAACCAGTTTATTCCGGATATCATATTTATCTTTAAAATAGAGGTAAAAAGTCCCCTTGGCAACCCCAGCCTGATCTACAATATCTGAAATTGTAGTTTTGGTAAGTCCCTTCGTCGTAAAAAGTTCAAAGGCAGTGTTGAAAAGAGCATCTTTTTTCTTCTTTTTATTTAGCTCCAGTTTTCCCATTTCAGATTCATTCCTTCCTCTACTGTATACATAACATTTTAACCGAATCAGGTAAGTCCCTCTGCGGAGTTTGCGAAAAACAATAAGCGTCTTACTGTTCACAGCAACATAAGCTTACTTTGTAATTATATTGTGATCATATATAATTACTATTTTAAACAAAAATGACTGAAAGTCAATATTACATTTTTGTTCTGGAAAAATTTAGACAAATTGTGAAGAATGATTATTGACTGAAAGTCATTTTTGTTATATAACATTCCATGAAATAAAAAATGACTGTTGGTCATAGAATGATCAAACAGTATCAATAATAAAGAAAGAAGAGGAGAAAAAGATGATTAAGGTAGGAAAGTGGATTGCAAAACACAAGATACTGATCATTATCATCGGAATTGCATTGCTGATCCCTTCATATCTCGGTATGGCGGCGACCAGAATCAACTACGATGTACTGAGTTATCTGCCGGATACCCTTGAGACAGTTGATGGACAGGACATTATGGTAGATCAGTTTGGGATGGGAGCCTTTTCCATGATAGTGGTGGAGGATATGGAACTGAAGGATGTAGCTGCTCTGAAAGAGAAAATCGAAGCAGTTGATCACGTGAAAAAAGTACTGTGGTATGACAGTGTCCTGGATGTTTCCGTTCCTGTAGAAATGCTTCCGAAGGATTTGAGAGAGGCATTTTTTAACGGAGATGCAACTATGATGATCGCGTTGTTTGATAATACAACATCATCAGAAACTTCCATGGAAGCTGTGACGCAGATTCGTAAGATTACTTCAAAGAATTGTTTTGTCAGTGGAATGACAGGCATTGTTACTGATATCAAACAGATCGCACTTAAGGAAATGCCGATTTACGTTGTGATTGCTTCCTGCCTTTCTCTGATAGTGTTGCTCCTTGCAATGGATTCTCTGGTAGTTCCGGTTTTGTTTTTGCTCTGCATTGGTGTTGCAGTCTTGTATAATCTTGGAAGTAATATTTTTCTTGGTCAGATTTCATACATCACTCAGGCACTGACAGCAGTCCTGCAGCTTGGTGTTACCATGGATTATTCCATTTTCCTGTTGAACAGTTATGAGGAGAATAAGAAGCGGTTTGAGGGTGATAAAGAGAGGGCTATGGCACATGCCATCAATGCAACCTTCAAATCTGTAATCGGAAGTTCTATTACAACAGTAGCCGGATTTATCGCACTTTGCTTTATGACCTTCTCACTTGGACGTGATATGGGTATCGTAATGGCCAAGGGAGTTGTTATCGGTGTTCTGTGTTGTGTTACTTTGCTCCCTGCTCTGGTGCTTACTTTTGACGGAGCCATTGAAAAAACAACACATAAGCCGCTGCTTCCAAGCTTTGATAAGGCATCTGCTTTTATTACAAAGCATTATAAAGTATGGCTGATCATTTTCCTGGTAATGCTTTTCCCGGCAATTCATGGAAATAACAATCTGAAGAATTACTACAATATTGACAAGTCACTTCCTTCCACGCTGGACAGTAATGTGGCAAATGCCAAACTTCAGGAAACCTTTAATATGAATAATGTTCATATGGTGTTATTAAAGAAAGGTCTGACATCAAAAGAAAAAACAGAAATGCTTGACCAGATCAAGGATGTTGATGGTGTAAAATGGGCACTTGGAATGGACTCTTTCGTAGGTGCGGCATTCCCGGATACCATGATCCCAAGTAATCTGAAGAAGATGCTGGAAAGCGATGAGTACGAGATGGAATTTATCTGTTCCAAATATAAAACAGCTACAGACGAGGTAAACAATCAGATTGATGAGATCCAGAAGATTGTAAAAGGATACAGTCCGGAATCTATGGTAATCGGAGAAGCACCTCTGACCAAGGATCTTCAGGATGTTACGGATGTGGATTTAAAGACTGTAAATACTATCTCTATCCTGGCAATTTTCATTATTATCATGGTTGTGTTTAAATCCATTTCGCTTCCGTTTATTCTGGTTGCAGTTATTGAGTTTGCGATTTTTGTCAATATGTCCGTTCCTTATTATCAGGGAAAGGAAGTGGTGTTCGTAGCAAGCATTGTTATCGGTTGTATCCAGCTGGGAGCTACTGTTGACTATGCAATCCTTATGACCAGCAGATACCAGAAAGAACGTGGTCTTGGAAAGAGTAAGAAAGAATCCATTGCCATCGCACATAAAACTTCCATGAAGTCAATTGTGATCAGTGGCTGCAGTTTCTTTGCGGCAACTTTCGGAGTTGGTCTTTATACACAGGTAGATATGATCGGAAGTATCACAAACCTGCTTTCACGTGGAGCTGTGATCAGTACACTGGTAGTATTGTTTATACTTCCGGCTATGTTTATGATATTTGATCCGCTCATTTGCCACACATCTATTGGGTTTGCAAAGAAGAAACCGGCAAAAGAGAAGAAACAGTGATTCAGGATTTTTAAAAAGAAGCTTATTGTAAAGAGATAGAATAAAGGAGTAAGTTATTATGAACAGAAACAGAAAGAAAGCAGCTGCAGCAACGCTTGCAGCAGGAATGGCTGTAGTTCTCGGAGCAGGTACTGTAATGGCAGCTGCTTCAACAGGTGATAATGGATTGCAGAAAGAAGAAACCGTTTATGTAAATACAACTGCCGGAGGAGAAGTAACGGATGTCACAGTATCTGACTGGCTGAAAAATTCCGGAGACAGTTCCAATTCTGAGGTGAAAGATGCCTCTGATCTTCAGGATATAAAAAACGTAAAAGGTGATGAAACATTTACTCAGAATGGAAATGATTTGACCTGGAGTACTGATGGAAAGGATATTTATTATCAGGGAAAGACAGAGAAAAATCTCCCGGTTTCCGTAGGAATTAAATATTATATAGATGGAACAGAGGTTTCTCCGGAAGCTCTGGCAGGAAAGACAGGACATCTGAAAATGGAAGTGACATATACAAATACTTCTAAAACAACCAAAACAGTGAATGGCAAAAAGACTGATATTTATTCACCCTTTGTTATGGTGACAGGAATGATCCTTTCTACAGATAATTTCTCCAATGTTACAGTAGATAACGGTAAGGTTATTTCTGACGGAAGCAGAAATGTTGTTGTCGGTTTTGGTATGCCGGGAATGAAAGAAAGTCTGGATATGTCTTCTGATATTGCAGATGAAGTGAATATCCCTGAGGAATTTACAGTGGAAGCAGATGTTACAGACTGTGAGATGAGTTCTACATTTACCGTAGCACTTACAGACATTTTCAAAGATATTGATCTGAATGATGTGGATGGACTGGATGAGCTGAAGGATTCAATGAAAGATCTGACGGATGCAGCAGTAAAACTGGTAGACGGAACCAAAGATCTTTATGATGGAACTAATAAACTCAATGACAAATATAAAGAATTTTATGATGGAATCGGAACTCTGAAAAGTGGTGTCAGTGATCTGAATGACGGAGCAAAAGAACTGGATGACGGAGCAAAGGAATTAAGCAGCGGAGCACAGACACTGAATACAGGGGCACAGACTTTAAACAGTGGTGTTTCCTCTTATACAGCAGGGGCAGACACACTTTCAGATGGAATCAAACAATATACAGCAGGAGTAGATACGCTGGACAGCAAGATGGCTGAATATGAGGCTGGAATGAAATCTCTTTCCGATGGTGTAAATGCATATGTTGCAGGCGGCAATCAGCTTGCAGGCGGTGTGCAGAGTTATGTAACAGGAACAACTACTCTGACAGACGGAATGCAGCAGTATATTGCAGGAGTTAATCAGCTTGCAGGCGGTGTGGGTCAGTATGCTGGTGGTATCAAGAGTTTAGTGGATGGGATTGGTCAGGTTGTTCCGGGAATTGATACTGCTGTAAATGGAATCCAGACTGCTGTAGAAAAAATGACAGCTCTTTCATCTAAAATCGATGCAAATCAGATTGCTAATTTCAGTGACAGCATGACGGCTTATACAACAGGCGTTTCTGATTACACTTCTGCAGTTGGCCAGTATATTGAAAGTGTAGAACAGCTTGCATCAGGACTGAGCCAGCTTGAGAGCTCACTTGAAAACATGGGAGCTTCCACAGCTTCAGAAATAGAAGAAAGTGCAAATGCAATGTCCGGACAGTTAAATGACAGTGCTGAAACCATGAACAGTCAGGCAGATGCAATTGAATCCTGGATCAGTGATTCCGCAGAGGCTTCTGTAGATGCATCTTCTGTAGATGCAGGAGTTGCAGCAGTCAGCAGTCAGCTGGAAGCAGCAGAATCTGCTTTGTATAATATTGATACCAGCAATATGGATGATGAAACAGCAGCTGCTGTAGAAGCTGCGATTGATGGTGCGTTAGGTTCTATTCAGGCAGCTGAGGACAGTGCATCTAATATTGATACATCCACAATTACAGCCTCCGCACCTGATACGTCAGCATTGCAGTCAGCAGCAGACGCGTTAAGGGCATCTGCGTCCAGTGCGGAATCAACAGCAGATGCACAGGAAGAGGCAGTCAACAGCAGTGTTGAACAGATGAAACAGCAATTACAGGCATTAACTCAGGGAATGAAGACAGTGCAGGAAACTGTATCACAGTTAAATGCAGGTGCAAAAGAGCTTACTTCTAATGATGGCACATTAAAAGCAAGTGGAACCCAGCTTGCTCAGTCAGGAACCCAGATTGCTACAGCAGTAAATCAGATGAGTACATTATTTACCGGACTTGGACAGCAGCTTCCGGAAATGCTGCAGGGAATCGATCAGCTGAAAGCAGGCTCTGATCAGCTGACTACTGCAAATAAATCTCTCCAGAGTGGATATGAAAGCCTTGCAAAAGCAAGCACAGAACAGATGATTTCCGGCGCAGATACACTGCTTAATTCCGGAAAGACACTGACAGATGGAATTGCACAGCTTCAGGGCGAAAATAATGTTAATGCACAGACACTGTTAAAAGGAGCCAAGACTCTTAAGAGCGCAAGAAAGAGCCTGACCAGTGGTATGTCTCAGATCAATTCTGCAACAGGTCAGATTACAAGTGGCGTGGAAACTCTGGCATCTAACAGTGGAACACTGTACAGCGGAGCAGATCAGCTTTCTTCGAACAGTTCTACATTAAACAGCGGAGCATCTAAGCTTGCGTCAGGAACCCAGACACTTGTATCCGGAGCACAGACCCTTGCATCAGGAACAGGCAGCCTTGTATCCGGCACTCAGACGTTAATGGATGGTGCAGATAAGCTTTCTGATGGCAGTGATCAGCTTAAAGATGGTATCAGCGATCTGAATGACGGAGCAAAAGAACTGAACAAAGGACAGAAGAAATTCTATAAAGAAGGTATTAAGAAACTGGATGATACAGTAAACGGAGATCTTCAGGATATTCTTGACAGATTTGAGGTAATCCAGTCTGACGATGTAATGTACACAACATTCACAGACAGATCCGGCGATATGGATGGAAATGTTAAATTTATTTTCGAATCTGACCCGATTGAAATCAGTGATGATGAGAAATAGATATCATAAACCTGAGACATACAGAATAAGGGAAAGATGAACAGCCAGACTTAACTAAAATGGGGCGGATGCAATCAGGCAACTGCCCCATTGCTTATGAAAAAGCTTTCTGTTATAATAAAAAAGTCAGATGGGAATTTTAGAAAACAAGAAAGCATCAGGTGATTAAATGGAAAATACAAAATCACAAAAAAAGTCGTATTCAACAGCATCTTCCAAGAGCAGGGCGCATCGAAAAACAAAAACAGATTATTATGATTACAGTCTGGTAGCAGTTATTGTACTGCTGACCTGTTTTGGGCTTATCATGCTGTACAGTACAAGCTCCTATATGGCTCAGATAAATTACGGAAGCGACATGTATTTTTTTAAAAAACAGGCCATCATCAGCGTGGCATGTATTATCATGGCACTGATCATTTCCAGGCTCAATTATCGGATACTGAACCGTTTTAGCACAGCTTTGTATGTAGCGGCACTGGTGTTGATGGCACTGGTAAAAACACCGCTGGGGCAGTCTTCTCATGGTGCCCAGAGATGGCTGAATCTTGGACCGGTTCAGTTCCAGCCGGCAGAGCTTGCCAAGATAGCAGTTATTGTCTGCCTCCCATATATGATCGTGCATATGGGAAAGAAAGTCCATACCTTAAAGGGCTGTATGGTTCTTGCTGTTGTGGGAGGCGGACTGGCACTGGCTGCATATGTATTTACGGACAATCTGAGTACAGCAATTATTATTTTCTGTATTACTGCAGGACTGATTTTTGTGGCTCACCCGGATATTAAGATTTTTATTATTATTGCAGGTGTTGTTATTGCGCTGGCAGTGATCGGAGTCATTTTTCTGAATGCAACAGTGAGTGTTGATGGAAGTGGAAGCTTTCGTCTGAGACGAATCATGGTATGGCTTCATCCGGAAGAATATGCGGACAGTTGGGGGTATCAGACAATTCAGGCATTGTATGCGATTGGCTCGGGAGGATTTTTTGGCAGAGGACTTGGAAACAGTATTCAGAAGCTGGGAAGTGTACCTGAGGCACAGAATGACATGATTTTTTCAATTATCTGTGAAGAACTGGGGATTTTTGGAGGTCTTATCGTGCTGATGCTTTATGCATATCTGTTATACAGGCTGTTTGTTATTGCACAGAATGCACCGGATATGTTTGGCTCACTTATGGTCAGTGGGATTTTTATTCACATAGCATTGCAGGTTATTCTTAATATTGCGGTTGTTGTAAACCTTATGCCGAATACAGGTGTCACTCTTCCGTTTATCAGTTATGGAGGTACGTCGATCGTATTCCTTATGGCAGAGATGGGACTTGCGCTGAGTGTGGCAAGGCAGATTAAATTTGAGGAATAAAAAATGTAATAAAATAGTGCTTGACAAACAGGAGGGAAGAATATATACTTTGAACATCAAAGTAATCAATCCCGATAAAACCAAATCTGAATAAATGAGACGTATTTACTGGTCTGAAGGATGATAAGGTTGAAAACAAGAAAAAGCAGAATCATCATCTGCTTAACAAAAATAATAAAAAACAAGTGATAACCGGAGCAGGAAAAAGAGAAGCATTCCGGGGCTTGAATTAAAGGAGAAGAGAAAATTATGTTAGAAAAAATGAGTGAAATGATTGCAGAGCAGTTAAATTGTGATGCAGCAGGAATTACTGCTGAAACTTCTTTCAAGGATGATCTTGGCGCAGATTCACTTGACCTGTTTGAGCTGGTTATGGCTCTGGAAGATGAATACAATATTGAGATCCCGGCTGAAGATCTTACAGATTTAACAACAGTCGGAGCTGTTATGGATTATCTGAAAAACAAAGGCGTAGAGGCTTAATCATATAGAAATGACAAATAACTCCTTGGAGCCGGAGATGGCTTCGGGGAGAATTTTTTGACATTATAATTTGAATATCAAAATATTTTAAACTAAAATAATTTGCAATCAGAAACAAATTGTTATCATCTGATATAAACATAAAAATAAAGGAAAGGAAAATGATATGTCTAAAATTGCATTTGTATTTCCGGGACAGGGTGCACAGTATACAGGAATGGCGAAAGATTTTTATGAAAAATATGCTGTAAGTCGCGAAGTATTTGAAAGCGCATCAAAAGCATCCGGACTTGATGTGAAAGCTTTATGCTTTGAAGAAAATGACAGATTAAATATTACAGAATATACACAGATTGCCATGCTGACAGCAGAAATCGCAATCTTGAGAGCTGTAGAGGAAGCCGGAATCAGGTCTCAGGTAAATGCTGGACTGAGCCTTGGAGAATACGGAGCACTGGTGGCCTCCGGTGTTATGAAGGAAGAGGATGCATTTACTGTAGTGCGAAAAAGAGGAATTTTTATGCAGGAGGCATATCCTACAGGTGGTGCAATGTCCGCTGTTCTTGGAACAGATGCAGAGCTGATTGAAAAAATCTGCGATGAGACACAGGGAATTGTATCCATTGCAAATTATAACTGTCCGGGACAGATTGTGATCACAGGCGAGGAGACAGCAGTTGCAGCAGCAGGGGAGGCATTAAAGGCAGCAGGCGCCAGACGTGTGATTCCTCTTAAAGTCAGTGGTCCATTTCACTGTGAGCTTCTCAAAGGCGCAGGGGAAAAACTGGGACAGGAACTTGAGAAGGTAGAAATCCAGTCATTTACAGTACCTTATGTGACCAATGTAACTGCACAGTATGTGACAGTACCGGAGCAGGTAAAGGAATTGCTTGTCAGCCAGGTTTCATCCTCTGTGCGCTGGCAGCAGTGTGTAGAACAGATGATTGATGATGGTGTAGATACTTTTATTGAGATTGGACCGGGAAAAACTCTGACAGGATTTCTCAAAAAGATCAACAGAAATGTAAAAGCATTACATGTTGAGAAAACAGAAGATCTGGATGAAGTGAGAAAGGAGTGTCTGTAAAATGCTGAAAAATAAAATTGCCCTGATTACAGGTGCAGGACGTGGAATCGGACGAGCCATTGCTATTGCTCTTGCAAAGGAAGGTGCAGAGGTGGTTATCAATTACAATGGTTCTGAAGAGAGAGCGAAGGAAGTAAAACAGACCATCGAAGAAAACGGTGGAAAAGCTTCCATATATAAATGCAATGTCAGTGATTTCGCAGCCTGTGAAGCAATGATCAAAGATATAGTTAAAGAATACGGACACCTTGATATTCTGGTTAATAATGCAGGAATTACCAAAGATGGTCTGATCATGAAAATGAAAGAAGAGGATTTCGATTCTGTACTTAATGTAAACCTGAAAGGTACATTCAATACAATCCGTCACAGTGCCCGTCAGATGCTGAAACAGAGAAGTGGAAAGATCATCAATATTTCTTCTGTTTCCGGAATCCTCGGAAATGTGGGCCAGGCAAATTATGCTGCATCCAAAGCAGGTGTGATCGGTCTGACAAAAACAATGGCAAGAGAGCTGGGCAGCCGGGGAATTACGGTAAATGCCATTGCACCCGGATTTGTAGACACAGAGATGACAGAAGTACTCTCAGAAGAAATCAGGGAAAATGCATGTAAGCAGATTATCCTGGGACGTTTCGGAAAACCGGAGGATATTGCAAATACAGCGGTATTTCTGGCATCAGACAAAGCAGACTATATTACAGGACAGGTCATCAGCGTAGATGGCGGTATGAACGTATAAATAAGGAGAACAAAATGAGAAGAGTTGTAATTACAGGTATGGGAGCAATCACTCCGGTAGGCCTTAGTGTAGAAGAATTCTGGAACAGCGTAAAAGAAGGAAAAACAAACTTTGCAGAAGTAACACGTTTTGATTCCACAAATTACAGAGCGCATATGGCAGCAGAGATCAACAATTTTAATCCAAAGGATTATATGGATTTCAAATCTGCAAAACGTATGGAGCTTTTCAGCCAGTATGCGGTAGCAGCAGCAAAAGAAGCTATTGAGCAGTCCGGACTGGATATGACAAAAGAAGATCCCTTCCGTGTAGGCTGTAGCGTGGGAAGCGGTATCGGAAGTATGCAGGTGGTAGAGAAATCCTGCGAAATTCTCAACACAAAGGGACCAGGAAGACTGAATCCTCTAATGATTCCTCTTCTGATCTCCAATATGGCATCCGGAAATGTTTCCATTCAGTTTGGACTCCGCGGAAAGAACATTAATGTTGTAACTGCCTGTGCAACAGGAACCCACAGCATTGGAGAAGCATACCGTACTATTCAGTGCTCTGATGCAGATGTTATGGTTGCAGGTGGAACGGAAGCAGCTATCACACCAACAGGCTTTGGTGGTTTTGCGGCCCTGACAGCATTGACCTCATCCACAGATCCTGAGAGATGTTCCATCCCTTTTGACAAAGAAAGAAGCGGTTTTGTAATGGGTGAGGGTGCCGGCGTGGTAGTTCTGGAAGAACTGGAGCATGCCAAAGCACGTGGAGCGAAAATCCTTGGCGAGGTTGTCGGATATGGTGCAACAGGAGATGCTTATCACATTACATCCCCTGCAGAGGACGGTTCCGGTGCTGCCAAAGCTATGGAATGGGCTGTAAAAGAAGCAGGAATTTCCACAGATGATGTATGGTATGTAAATGCACATGGTACAAGCACACATCATAATGACTTATTTGAAACAATTGCCATTAAGAAAACATTTGGTGAACACGCAAAAGAAATGAAAATAAATTCTACAAAATCTATTACAGGACATCTTCTGGGAGCTGCCGGTGCAGTGGAAGTGATCACCTGTGTAAAAGAACTTCAGGAAGGCCTGATCCATCAGACTGTTGGTTATAAGGTGCCGGATGAACAGTGTGACCTGGATTATGTAGGAAACGGTAATGTAAAGATGGATATCAAATATGCACTTACCAATTCTCTTGGCTTTGGCGGACATAACGCATCCTTACTTATTAAAAAGTACGAAGACTGATCACGCAGATAATAAATGGTATGGTGATTTTGAAAACAACATACGACAGTGATCTTATAATATAGCTATTTCAGCAGGAGGAAATAAATGGAACTGGCAAATATATTAGAACTGATCCACGCAGTCAGCGATTCAGATCTCACAGAATTTAACCTGCAGGATGATACCTTAAATATTTCCATGTCAAAAGAGAAAACAATTGTACAGCAGATGGCAGTCAATACTGATCCGGCAGATGCTCAGCAGTATCAGCCGGTAGTGCAGCAGGCTGTACATGTAGAATCCGTCAATGCTGTTAACGATGAAGTACAGACAGGAAGTGTGGTAAAATCTCCTCTTGTAGGTACCTATTATGCAGCATCATCTCCGGAAAATCCCCCCTTTGTAAAAGTAGGAGATAAAGTAAGCAAAGGTCAGGTCCTTGGCATTGTGGAAGCAATGAAGCTGATGAACGAGATTGAATCAGAATTTGATGGTACAGTAAAAGAAATCCTTGTAGAAAACGAGCAGATGGTAGAGTTCGGACAGCCGATGTTTGTGATAGAATAGAAGAAGGAGGTAAAAACTATGAAACTTACAACAAAAGAAATCATGGAGATCATTCCCCACAGACACCCGTTCCTCCTGATTGATACTATTGAAGAACTGGTGCCGGGTGTAAAGGCAACAGGAAAGAAATGTGTTACCTATAATGAGCCGCATTTCGCAGGACACTTTCCACAGGAACCGGTTATGCCGGGAGTTCTGATCGTTGAAGCGCTTGCGCAGACAGGTGCAGTTGCAATTCTGAGTAAACCGGAAAATAAAGGAAAGATCGCATATTTTGCATCGATCAACAATGCAAAATTCAAGAACAAGGTAGTTCCCGGAGATACCCTTACTCTCGAAGTAGAGATCATTAAGGAAAAAGGTCCCATGGGAGTGGGAAAAGCAAAAGCAACAAACCAGGACGGTAAGGTAGCAGTGATCGCAGAGCTGACTTTTGCAGTAGGAGCATAACAGATGTTTAATAAAATTTTGATCGCCAATCGTGGTGAGATTGCAGTGAGGATCATCCGGGCATGTCGTGAGATGGGAATCCGCACAGTAGCCGTATACTCAGAAGCAGACAGAGATGCCCTGCATACCCAGCTTGCAGATGAAGCAGTATGCATCGGAAAGGCACAGTCATCAGACAGCTATCTGAACATGGAGCGAATCTTAAGTGCTACCATTGCCACAAAAGCAGAAGCAATCCACCCGGGATTCGGATTTCTTTCAGAGAACAGCCGTTTTGTGGAAATGTGTGAGAAATGTAATGTGGCATTTATAGGTCCTTCCGCAGAAGTAATTTCCAGAATGGGAAATAAATCTGAGGCGAAAAACACAATGCGGAAAGCTAAAGTCCCGGTAGTGCCCGGCACAAAGGAACCGGTCTACACAGTAGAGCAGGCTTTGGAAGCTGTAAAGGAAATCGGTTTTCCGGTCATGATCAAAGCATCAGCAGGCGGCGGTGGAAAAGGAATGCGTGTAGCCGGAAATGAACAGGAATTTGCCAAATTATTTGAGACAGCACAGCAGGAGTCGGTCCATTCCTTCTCCGATAATACCATGTATCTGGAACGGTTTGTGGAGAATCCCAGACATGTTGAAGTGCAGATTCTTGCGGATAAATACGGAAATGTAGTTCATCTGGGAGAACGAGACTGCTCTGTTCAGAGACGTCACCAGAAAATGATCGAAGAGTCTCCATGTATCGCAATCTCTGATGATCTGAGAAAGAAAATGGGTGAGACAGCAGTACGGGCAGCAAAGGCAGCTGGCTATGAAAGTGCAGGAACCATAGAATTTCTTCTGGATCAGTCCGGAGAATTTTATTTCATGGAAATGAACACCAGAATCCAGGTAGAACATCCGGTAACAGAATTTGTGTCTGGTGTAGACCTGATCAAAGAGCAGGTCTGCATTGCGGCAGGTGAACCGTTAAGCGTTCAACAGAAAGACATAGAAATCCGCGGTCATGCCATGGAATGCAGAATCAATGCCGAGGATCCTGAGAGACATTTCATGCCATGCCCGGGTAAGATCACTGACTTACATCTTCCCGGTGGAAACGGAATCCGCGTGGATACAGCAGTTTATAATGACTACGCAATCCCGCCCTACTATGATTCTATGATTGCCAAGATCATTGTTTATGACAAAGACCGCCGCAGTGCCATTCGAAAGATGATCAGTGCACTTGGAGAAGTTGCCATCGAAGGAGTAAAAACTAACGTGGATTTTCTGTATGAACTTCTCAATCAGCCGGATTTTCAGGAAGGAAATATCACCACAGATTTCATTCCGCAGCATTATCCGGATCTGTAAAAGAAAACTGGTGCAAATATATTTTATAGTTCAGCAGAAATTACATATTTATTATTGAAAGGTAATTGATAAGCAAATCGATAAAATTATTTTTGACAGAATTAGTTTGATTAATAGTTATTAACGTTATTTTGTTGTCTGAAAGAACATCAAATTGGGTTACATAAAGGAGCAGGATTTTAATGGCAGACTTGAAGAGATTTTTTAAGAAAACAGTTTCAGAAGACCGGCATAAACAGGCCGCATCTGTTTCCGTACCTGAAGGCTTATGGATCAAATGTCCAAAGTGCGGAGAAATGGTTTACAGAGAAGACGTAATATCCAACGCCTATGTGTGCCCGAAATGCGGAGGATATTTCAGAATCAGTGCGAAACGCCGGATCAAAATGATCGCAGATAAAGGAAGTTTTAAAGAGTGGTTCACAGGAATTGACAACAGCAATCCACTGGACTATCCGGATTATCCGCAGAAAATTGAGGATCTGAGAGAAAAAACACACCTTGATGAGGCAATTCTCATCGGAGAAGCCACCATCGGAGGAATCCGTACAGTGATCGGAGCCATGGATACCAGATTTCTCATGGCTTCCATGGGATATGTGGTGGGAGAAAAGATCACCCGCTCATTTGAAGAAGCAACAAAACAGGGACTTCCGGTCATTTTGTTCTGTTGCTCCGGCGGTGCCAGAATGCAGGAAGGAATCGTATCACTGATGCAGATGGCAAAAACCTCCGCAGCCATTAAACGTCACTCCCAGGCAGGGCTTCTCTACACATCTGTGCTGACAGACCCGACTACCGGTGGCGTTACAGCAAGCTTTGCCATGCTTGGAGATATTATCCTTGCAGAGCCAGGCTCACTGATCGGATTTGCCGGCCCGAGAGTCATTGAACAGACTATAGGTCAGAAACTGCCAGAGGGCTTCCAGAGACCGGAATTTCTTCTGGAACATGGATTTCTCGACGGAATTGTTGAACGAGGTTCTATGCGGGATGTTCTTTCGCTGATTCTGAAACTGCATGATACCAGAAAATGTTACGGAGAATTTCCACAGGAAACATCTGCCAGATCTTTCGATACTTTTGGCAAAAAGAAAAAGCAGAAGAAACAAAAAAATCTCACAGCCTGGGACAGAGTCCAGATTGCCAGAAGCAGTGACCGTCCGTCAGCAGCAGAATATATTGATGCCATTTTTGATGATTTCATGGAATTTCATGGTGACAGAGGTGTCAGAGACGACAATGCCATCATCGGCGGCATTGCTACACTGGACGGACAGCCCGTTACAGTAATCGGAATCCGTAAAGGGCATACTACAAAAGAAAACATCAGATGTAACTTCGGAATGCCATCACCGGAAGGGTACAAAAAGGCTCTTCGACTGATGAAACAGGCAGAGAAATTCGGACGTGCAGTCATTGCATTTGTAGACACTCCGGGGGCATTCTGTGGACTGGAAGCAGAAGAACGGGGACAGGGCGAAGCCATTGCAAGGAATCTTCTGGAAATGTCCGATTTGAAGGTGCCGGTTCTTTCGGTTGTAATTGGTGAAGGCGGCAGTGGCGGTGCACTTGCACTTGCAGTTGGCAATGAAGTCTGGATGATGGAAAATGCAACCTACACCATCCTTTCACCGGAAGGCTTTGCATCCATTCTCTGGAAAGACAGCAGAAAGGCACCGGAAGCTGCGGAGGTCATGAAAGTAACGGCGGCTCATCTGAAAGAACTGGGAATCATTGAACGGATCATACCGGAGGAATATCCTGCAAGTGAGGAGAATTTGCCGGAAATTGCAGAATATATGAAGATCAGAATGAAGCAGTTCCTGGAGAAACAGACTGGTAAAAGTGGACTGCAGATTGCACAGGAACGGTATGAGAGGTTTCGTAAGATGTAGCACGATGTTAAAAGGGACGCGCAGAAAAATATTTTATTTGGAGTGCGGTTTCGGGGTCTAAGATATTCTAAGCTCTCAGAAATCTGCTAAAGGCATGAGCCGTCTTGTCAAACTCGCTCCGTTGCAAACTTCGCTCAGACAGTGATGCAGCCGGCTCATAACGCAGATTTTTTTTCGCCTAAGAATCTCTAAGATACCTGCAAATGCATCCTGACACAAATATTTTCCTGCCTGAGATTTGGATAGTGGAAGTTTATTGTCGGCAGATTATTGTGATTGAAGAATGAGGGTTGCTTGATTTGGTTATTTTTCGCAGGGATAAGATAGATAATTTTTACTGGCTGTAAGGGATATTCATAATTATGTAGAAAGGAATCGGTGGTATATGTCAACATCTTTGCGTACTTTGAAAGGCGTGGGGGAGAAAACGGAAAAGTTATTTGCGAAAATAGGAGTTACGGATATGGAATCTCTTCTGAGTTATTATCCACGTAATTATGATGCGTATGAGGAGCCTGTTGAGATCCGGTCTCTGGAAGAGGGAGCTGTTGTGGCGATTTCTGTGGCGGTTATAACGGGTGTGTATGTGAATCAGGTGCGGAATCTTCAGGTGATCACGACCACTGTGGCAGATCTTACGGGGAAAATTTCTGTTACGTGGTTTAATGCACCGTATCTGCGCTCTGCAGTCAGGAAAGGCAGCAGGTTTGTTCTGCGGGGGCGTGTCGTCAGGAAGCAGGGGAAGCTGCAGATGGAGCACCCTGAGATTTTTACGCCTGCGGCTTATGAGGAGATTCTGCACAGTCTTCAGCCGATTTATGGACTGACTGCGGGGCTTTCTAATAAGACGATCGTGAAGCTAATCCATCAGGTGCTTGATGAGCAGAAGCTTCAGGCAGAGTATCTGGCAGATGAGTATAAGGAGAGGTACCACCTGGCAGACAGGAATTTTGCGATTCCTGCGATTCATTTTCCCAAAAATATGCAGGAGCTGTTAGCTGCAAGGAGAAGGTTGGTGTTTGACGAGTTTCTTCTTTTTATTCTTGCTGTGCAGTCTTTGAAGGAGAAGACGGAGGAAGCACCGAATGCGTTTCCCATGCATCCGGTGTGGACGACAGAGCAGATTATTGAAAGTCTGCCCTATGATCTGACAAAGGCGCAGTTGAATGTGTGGCATGAGATTGAGAGGGATTTAAGCGGCCAGGCCCTGATGTCCAGACTGGTGCAGGGAGATGTGGGAAGCGGTAAGACGATCCTTGCGTTTCTCGCAATGATCATGACTGTGGAGAATGGATATCAGGCAGTGCTTATGGCACCTACGGAGGTTCTTGCAAGGCAGCATTTTCAGGCAATGGAGAAGTTGCTGCAGGAACAGAATATTGATTTTGGGCATCCGGTTTTGCTGACAGGATCAGATACCGCAAAGGAGAAAAGGAAAAAATATGCGCTGATCGCGTCAAAAGAGGCTAACCTGGTGATAGGAACGCATGCGCTGATTCAGGAAAAAGTGCAGTACAATAATCTTGGACTGGTTATTACAGATGAGCAGCATCGTTTTGGTGTGAAACAGAGGGAAGCACTGACTACTATGGGAAACCCGCCTAATGTGCTGGTGATGAGTGCTACACCGATTCCAAGGACGCTGGCGATCATTATATACGGGGATCTGGATATTTCAGTAATTGATGAACTTCCTGCGCAGAGACTTCCCATTAAAAATTGTGTGGTGGATACTTCTTACAGGCCGAAGGCTTATTCCTTTATGGAGAAGCAGATCCGTCAGGGACGGCAGGTTTATGTGATCTGTCCAATGGTGGAGGAGAGCGAAGGGATGGATGGGGAAAATGTGCTGGATTATACCCTGAAGCTTCGCAATGTTTTTTCGCCGGATATAAAGATTGCTTCTCTTCATGGAAAGATGAAAGCGAAAGAGAAGAATGTGATCATGGAGGCTTTTGCCGCAGGGGAAATTCAGATCCTGGTATCTACTACTGTAGTTGAGGTAGGAGTGAATGTGCCTAATGCTACAGTGATGATGGTGGAGAATGCCGAGCGTTTCGGGCTGGCACAGCTTCATCAGCTTCGTGGGCGTGTCGGTAGAGGGGAATATCAGTCATATTGCATTTTTATGCAGGGAAATGGTGCAAAGGAAATTTCTAAACGTCTGCAGATCCTGAACAAATCCAATGATGGATTTTATATTGCAGGAGAGGATCTGAAGCTCCGCGGTCCTGGTGATCTTTTTGGAATCCGCCAGAGTGGTCTGCTGGAATTTAAACTGGGGGACATCTATCAGGATGCGGATATCCTGAAAGCTGCCAGTGAAACGGCTTCGGAGATTCTGTCCCTTGATGCGGATTTAAGCCTTCCGCAGAATGAGGAACTTCAGAGGAGACTTTCGGCATATATGAAGGAAGATCTGCAGAATCTAGGACTATAGAAAATGACGGATACAGAGTAAAAAATAATACTGTTCATGTTACTGTTCATAAGATGCCTAAATTATAAAAACAGAAAAACATTGCAAAAGCAGAAGATTCGTAGTATTCTATTTTCATAAAAGAATGTTACTGTTTATCATATTTTCGGTAACATAAGAATACCTGTAACTGTACAAAACTGAGCAGTTACGAATACTTATACCTTGTAAGGAGGCTAATCATATGGCAACAAAAGCAACTACAGCAGATCTCAACACATCCACTGCGAAGACAACCGAAGTTAAAGAGGCTCCTGCAAAGACAACTGCTGAAGAAGTAGCTGTAAATAAAGAAGCAAACAAGAAAGAAACTGCTGAAACAGAGACTGTAAAGAAAGAAACAACAGCAAAGAAACCGGCAGCAAGAAGAACAAGAAAGACTGCAGAAAAGAAATCAGCAGAAGCAGAGAAAGAAACCGAGAAGAAAGAAACAGCTAAAGCAGCAGACACTGTAGAAAAGAAACCGGCAGAAACAGAGAAAGAAGCCGAGAAAAAAGAGACAGCTAAAACAACAAAGACTGCTGCAAAACCAACGAAAAGAACAACAAAGAAGGCTCCTGCTAAGACAGCTGAGAAACCGGCTGAAGAGACAGCTGCCGAGAAGAAAACAACAAGAAGAACCACTAAGAAAGAAGCAACAGCAGAAGTATATATTCAGTTCATGGGCAGAGAAGTATATACAAAAAATATTTTAAGTAATGTCAGAAGAATCTGGACAGACGAACTGGGTAAAAAGGAGAAAGATCTCAAAGATATTAAGATTTATATCAAACCTGAAGAGAACAAAGCATATTATGTAATTAACGGTGATATTACAGGTTCTGTGTGGATCTGACATATAAAAGATAAGAACAATTTCCAAATCTTATGGCAATCACATAAATCAGTTACTTGAGAATGATCAGAATAATAAGTAATGAAGTAATCACAGACAGGTTTAATGACCTGTCAGGTTAAGACATTGAGAAACTCAGATGATAACATAAATTCATCTGAGTTTTTTGTGCTTTCGGTTATAAAAAAATTGAGACATACCTGCTACTTGACAAAAATTATCAGTTAGTATAAGCTATCTGCATAAGGTTATTGAGAAAAATCGGCTATAGCAATCCTCGTAAATAATGCATTTAAGACAGTTCAGCAGGGTTTCACACTCTGATGGGCTGGATTAAGATGCATTATTTACGAGGATTGCTATAATAACGACGATGATAACCAAATACAAATACAAAAGGTGAGCGACTGAAAATGACATTAAAAGATTTGGAAATCGGAAAAAGTGCTGTGATCACGTCGGTTGGCGGCAAGGGTGCCCTGCGTCAGCATTTCCTGGATATGGGTATGATTCCGGGAGCTGAGGTCACAGTCGTGAAGTTTGCACCCATGGGAGATCCCATGGAATTGCAGGTACATGGATATGAACTGACATTAAGACTTGCGGAAGCAGAGCAGATAGAAATCGAACAGATCCCGAAGCGAAGCAGAAGTCACGCCGGAATAGAGGCTGTAAGCGACCTGGCACATCCGGGACTTGGAGAGGATGGAAAGTATCATTCCAGAGAAGATGAACATCCACTGCCTGAGGGAACTACACTGACGTACGCATTGGTGGGAAATCAGAACTGTGGAAAAACTACACTGTTTAACCAACTGACAGGTTCCAGTCAACATGTGGGAAACTTTCCAGGAGTAACGGTGGATCGTAAGACCGGTTCGATTAAAGGCCATCCGGATACAGAAATCACAGACCTTCCGGGAATTTATTCCATGTCCCCTTACAGCAGTGAGGAGATTGTCTCCAGAAATTTTGTCCTGGATGAGAAACCAAGTGCGATCATCAACATTGTGGATGCTACCAATATTGAGAGAAACCTGTATCTGACCATGCAGCTTCTGGAGATGGATATTCCTATGGTAGTTGCAATGAACATGATGGATGAAGTGCTGGGAAATCAGGGTTCTATAGATGTAAATAAGATGGAATCGCTGCTTGGAGTACCTGTAATCCCTATTTCCGCAGCAAAGAATGAAGGGGTTGATGAGCTGGTTGACCATGCGTTACATATAGCGAAATATCAGGAACATCCACTGCGTCAGGATTTCTGTGATAAGAGTGACCATGACGGTGCAGTACACCGCTGTATTCATGCGGTCATGCACCTGATTGAGGATCATGCGGCGCAGGCTGATATTCCTACCCGTTTTGCAGCAACCAAGGCAATCGAGGGAGATCCGCTGATTCTTGAGAAGCTGAAGCTGGACACAAATGAGACGGATATGCTGGAGCATATCGTACAGCAGATGGAAACAGAGCGTCAGGTTGACAGAAGCGCTGCGATCGCAGATATGCGTTTTGACTTTATTGAGCGTTTGTGTGAACAGACAGTTGTAAAGCCAAAAGAGAGTAAGGAGAGAATCAGAAGTGAGAAAATTGATAAGATTCTTACAGGAAAATATACAGCGATTCCCTGTTTCATCGGAATCATGGTACTGGTATTTTATCTTACCTTTAATGTGATCGGAGCGTGGCTTCAGGGGCTTCTGGAGATTGGAATTGATAAGGTTTCTGCGCTGGTAGATGTAGCACTGACAGCAGCAAATGTAAACAGTGCCATGCATAGCCTGGTCATTGATGGTATTTTTACAGGTGTGGGAAGTGTACTCAGTTTTCTGCCGATTATTGTAACCCTGTTTTTCTTTCTGTCTCTTATGGAAGACAGCGGATACGTTGCACGTGTTGCTTTTGTGATGGACAAACTTCTGCGTAAGATCGGCCTTTCCGGAAGAAGCATTGTACCAATGCTGATCGGATTCGGATGTACGGTTCCGGCTGTTATGGCCACACGTACACTTACAAGTGAGCGTGACAGAAAGATGACGATTTTGCTGACTCCATTTATGAGCTGTACTGCGAAGCTGCCGATTTATTCTTTCTTTGTAAGTGCTTTTTTCCCGAAGAAGGGCGGATTTATTATGGCAGGTCTTTACCTGCTTGGAATTTTGGTGGGAATCCTGGCGGCATTTTTGTATAACAGAACTCTTTTCAAGGGAGATCCCGTCCCGTTTGTCATGGAACTTCCCAATTACCGGCTGCCGGGAGCAAGGAATGTAGGTCAGCTTTTGTGGGAAAAAGCAAAAGATTTCCTGCAGAGAGCGTTTTCTATTATCCTGCTTGCATCAATGATAATCTGGTTCCTGCAGAGCTTTGATCTGCATTTAAATCTTGTAAAAGATTCTGCAGACAGTATTCTGGCAATGGTGGCGGGAGTCCTGTCACCTATATTTAAACCAATCGGACTGGGAGACTGGAGAATCTGTACAGCTCTTATCAGCGGATTTATGGCAAAAGAGAGCGTGGTATCTACTCTGGAAGTACTTTTCAGTGGAAATATTGCCTCTGTACTGACTCCGCTGGCAGCAGCATCCCTGCTGGTATTCAGTTTGCTCTATACACCATGTGTGGCGGCTATCGCTTCAATCAAACGTGAAATGGGTAGCAAATGGGCTGTTGGTGTTGTGGTATGGCAGTGTGTGATTGCCTGGGTGGCTGCACTGATCGTACATCTGATAGGGATGATCTGATTTTATTAATTCGCTTTTATAGAAAAACCGATGGATTTGACTGTTTTCAGTCATCACCATCGGTTTTTTTCAGTTCCTCAACTGAGAGGCTTTTATCTGATTAGTACTGTCCGCCCTGGGAACCACTGGACATCTGTCTTTCCTGGGCTTCGATCATCTTTTTCATAATAATATCAGAACAACTTTCCCTGAATTTCCAGTTTGAGGGGAGATGATCTGATTTTCTGGCAGAAAATTAGATTACTATTTTTGATATGACAATCTCTTTATGGGTTTCATTATAGTACAGAAACCCTGAAAAAACTATAGAAATCTTACGAAATTGCTATAGTTTTTTAAAAAGAGACAGAAAAGAGACCAAAAGAGACAAGTGGTCTCTTTTGTCTCTTTTGGTTCTATAGCAATTCCGCAAAATAATGCAATCTGTAATGAATTTTGGGTTACTGTTCACACACCACTATCCCGCGAGGTGTTTTGGCATGAATATGCCAA